>OGJQ01000024.1_pt1 | contig 136928 bp, 129 predicted proteins | sample 1572261 | NCBI WGS metagenome assembly OGJQ01 (sample SAMEA2582138, study PRJEB24529) | metagenome | biome: Human gut stool | place: China | collected 2011
CGTTCGACTTGCATGTGTTAAGCACGCCGCCAGCGTTCATCCTGAGCCAGGATCAAACTCTCATGTTATAGTGTTTGTCCTTTCAGAAATCTAGCTTGGCTAAATATCCTAAAGTTTACTGTTTTAGGTCGCATTCTTCTATTAAATAGAGATGCTGTCCTGAATGATTTTGTAATCTTTTGATTACGTTTTTCTCAAAATCTTTCAAGGTTATTTCACTGTTCAGTTATCAAGGTTCTTTGTGTTTTGTTGCTGACCTGCAACTTTTACAGAATATCATGTCTGTCAGCTTTTGTCAACAACTTTTTTCATTTTTTTAATTCTTATCTCCCGCCGCAGCAGGTGTTTTCTGCGCGGTGGAGTTTTATAATAGCACGTCATTTTCGGGATGTCAACACCCTTTTTTCGGTTTTTTTACACACTTTTTTCAGGCGGTTTATGGTTTCCAACAAAAAGCAATAGATATTGTGGATTCTGTTTTTTCATCCTACAATATCTATTTGCTGATATTTTTATGTCATTTTAAATTTATTATACATTTTAGAAAATTCCGGTAAATATCTGTACCAGAAGATTATGCTGATAGAGAAATGCGAGGAACTCATTTTCTCCGATATATGTCACCAGCCGCGTGCCCCATTCTGTGGCTGCCATAATATGTATCAGATAAAATGCCACCCAGACTATAAGAAATCCTTTCACACCGCCTGCCAACATTCCCATGAACCGGTTGATTCCTTTCAGAACCGGAAGCTTCACCACCAGATCCAGCACATTCAAAATAATATGAAGAACCAGATATACCACCACATATGTCACTATGCAGGCAATCAGGCTGATGATAAAATGCGTGATTTTTTGTGCCATTGCCTGATAAACTCCGCTATCTGCCAATGCCTGATGGACCGCATCACTTCCCGCTTCTGCCGCTTTGTCCATAAGGGCATCCAGTTCTCCGCCACTGATACCATTTTCTTCTAACTGCTGTCTGGTCTCTTCGGACTTCTCCTGTGCTTCCCGGTCCAGCCGGTCCTGCGCATTTTTTTCCACATGCTCTAAGCATTTCTCCGTGATTCTCTCATCCAGTTCTGTGTTTTCTTCTATATAGGTTGTAATCTTTGGAGCTGCAACTGACACCACTGCAAGGGTGATAATCATTGCAAGCAGGGAGAATACTATTTTTATAAATCCACGGAAGTATCCCTCCAGGGCACATACTACCAGGATTCCAATCACACATATCAATAACCAATTCACTTCAGTCTTACCTTCTCTGTTGTTCCTTCCATTATAAATATATAACCATTCTGGCTGCCGTCTGAAATCACATCATACAGCGGTGTATCAAATGTATAGGAAAATTTCTTTACACCATATGTATTGTAAATCTGACACTCTGTGGCGTTCCGGATACAGATTTCTCCATTTCCAAGGAAGTCCACATTTTCATAATCCATGGTAAAATCCTTGCTTAATACATGTTTGCCACCGGTATTATAAATTTCCATATGGCGGCTTTCTTCTGTGCTTTCGGTATTGGATTCTGCCTGCACATCATTATTGTAAATGATGCCAATATAATTTTCACTGGTAAATACACTCTTTATTTCCTGGTTCAGCGCAATTTCATCATCCGGCTCCGGTTTCTGGGTACCTCTGAACAAAATAATTTTGGAATCGCCAAATGCCACCAGACGGTTGTTATCGGTAAATTCTATCTGAGGTATTATCACATCCGGATAGTCGAAGCTTCCTACCATATAATCAATCTCATTTTGTCCTACTGAGCCAAAATTGTAGAATTTGATTGTGCTGCATACTTCTCCATCATTGACCGTGAGCATGGACACTGCTAATTTCTTTCCATCATTGCAAAGGGAAATATCCAGCGGATAACCGCTTTTTTCTGTATAGAATGCACCGGACACCAGATTTTTGCCATTTTTGTCGTACATCCGGATATAATTTTCTCCATCACTCTCCATCCACACTGCCACAACACCCTGGCTGGCTACGCTTATTTTGGAGATGTTCATTGGTGTCTCAATTTTACCCTGCATCCCCACCTGATTCATGATATAGATTTCAGTTCCGCCCTTATCTGCCAATGCCACATAATCCTCACAGACATCTGCCATTGGTTCTTTCATCTCATAGGTCTGGTTCCAGTACACTTCATCATTGGCATCGGTATAAATTGCCCCATCGTTACTATATTTGATAAAACCATTTCCATATGCAAGAAACTGGCTTCCAGCAGTGTCCTGACGTTCCACGCTTTTTTCTACCGTGTAACTATTATATTTCCGCAATTTCTGAAAAAAGAAAATCCCCAATGCTGCAACAGCCGCCAGTGCCAGCAACAACAATATGATTTTTATTATTTTCAAACGATGTTTTCGTATTTTGGTATTCAGTTCTTCTTCGTCTGTTTCGATGGTACGAAACTGTGTTTTATCTGCCATTTCTGTTTCTTAACTCCTGCTGTTCTCTTCACTCTTCTATTGATTATAGCCTATATTCCATGTTTCGGCATTATTTTTTTCTTATGGAAGTATTAATTTTTCGCCAACCTTTATATTATCGACATTTTCAATCCCATTTGCCGCACACAAATCTGCCACATGGGAAGCATCCTGATATATCTTTTTACTGATGGAAATCATGCTGTCTCCCGGCTGCACGATATAATAGCCCTGCTGCAATATAATTTCCGCCTCAGACTGGGGCTGCGTACTTGCGGATGCTGCCTGGTCAGATGTATTATCTGGTGCTGCCGTGTTATCCTGTGCTGCCGTGTTATCCTGTGCTGCCGTGTTATCCTGTGCTGCCGTGTCGTCCGCAACCTGTAAGTTTTCTGCATTCTCTTTTTCTGTTGGTTCTACCTGTCCCGCAAGGTCCTCGATGACCAGCTTTGTCTGGGTTTCCGTATCCGGTGCAGGGTCTGTTCCTGATGAATCATTTTTCTGTTCCATGACACTGACCGCAGTTTCTAGTTTCTTCATTTTCTCATAATTATTGAACATGCTGATGCCTACAACTATGATTGCAATGACCACAAGAAGACCACTTCCATAAACCAGTGAATGAAATGCCGGCAGTTGAAAATTCTTTTTGGGTCTGTTTAAAACCAGCTCCCGATAGTTTTTTAATGCCTCATCCCGGACCTCCTCCGGTTTCACTTCCTGCGGTGTGTCTTTCCGCGATACTATCATATACTCCTGCATCGCCTGGTTGCGTTCATAATAGATATAATAGCCTTCTTTTTTATGAACGGCTCCATCTTCATATATGTATAACGTTTCTTCTTTTTCCAGGGAATCCGACAGCAGCAGAAGTCTATTGTTTCCACCAAAGAAATTTTTCAGTATCCGCTCCAGCTCCGGTGTCAGGCAGGGTGCTGTCCCCTTCTCATCATAAAACCAGCCCAGCAGGGTGCTTCCGTCAAAATAGCGTTTAATTAAGGTGCATATTTCTGTCCGGATTTTCTCCTGAAAGACCGGAGCTGTCCCACAATATGCAATTTCCGGCAATTCAAATGCACCGTTTACATAGATATTCGTGTTTTTGCCATGGGTTTCGGTTCTGCCCACCAGAATGCATACCCTCCGTTCATTCATTCCGAGAAATGCCGGATGCAGATAGGTGTATACATAATCTTCTATGAAAATGTGTTTTTCACCCTCTGGCGTCCCTATCTGGCGGAAATTTCGTGGAAACGTTGCCGTATCCTCCGCCTTCTCGTTCGTTCTTCTATTTTCTGTCACTATATTTCCTGTTGCGGTATTTCCTGCCGGTGCATTTCCTGTTGCTGAATTTTCTATTTCCTTCCGTTGTATAATCTCTATCACTTCTGCCGCCCCTTTCCTCTTGTCCTGGGACAACCATAACACAGAGGCGGCGGATTTTTTGCCATATCATGGATGGCGAAAAATGAAGTTTCTGACAGGTTTTTACGAAAAAAGCTGCCACTTTTTCAGTGACAGCTTTCCTTTTTGTCTTTTTTAGTTTTCTTTTACAAAGGCTTTTACCTTTTTGTAGATACTTTCTGCATCCAGTCCGTATTTTGCAATCAGTTCCGGTGCCGGGCCTGACTCGCCAAAGGTATCATTTACGCCAATGCGGAGCACTTTGGCCGGTGCTTTCTCGCAAAGGACTTCACATACAGCACTTCCAAGTCCACCGATGATGGAATGCTCTTCTACGGTTACGACTTTGCCTGTCTTTGTGGCTGATGCAGCAACTAATTCTGCATCGATTGGCTTAATGGTATGGATGTTGATAATCTCTGCATCAATGCCATCTGCTGCCAACATTTTCTCTGCTGCTAATGTCTCGCTTACTTCCAGTCCGGTTGCAAAAATGGTAACATCTTTTCCTTCTTTTAAGACGATTCCTTTTCCGATTTCGAATTTGTAATCTTCGTTATCGTTAAATACAGGAATTGCAAGTCTGCCAAATCGGAGGTAAACCGGTCCTACATGTTCATATGCCGCTTTTACTGCAGCTTTTGCTTCAATATCATCACTCGGATTGATCACTACCATTCCAGGAATTTCACGCATCAGTGCAAGGTCTTCTAAGCACTGGTGGGTTGCACCGTCTTCTCCTACAGAGATTCCTGCATGGGTTGCACCGATTTTTACATTCAGGTGTGGATATCCGATTGCGTTACGCACCTGCTCATAAGCACGTCCTGCTGCAAACATTGCAAAGGAGCTCATGAATGGAACTTTACCGCAGGTAGAAAGTCCTGCTGCGATTCCAGCCATATTTGCTTCTGCAATTCCACAGTCCAAGAAACGTTCCGGAAATGCTTTCTTGAAGATTTCCGTCTTGGTTGCACCTGCCAAATCGGCATCTAATACTACAAGGTCTGTGTGTTCCCTGCCCAGTTCTACTAAAGCATTACCGTAGCTTTCTCTTGTTGCAATCTTCTTTACTTCTGACATAATGCTTCACCTGCTTTCTTCAATTCTTCCATTGCCTGTTCGTACTGCTCGTCATTTGGAGCTTTTCCATGCCAGCCCACCTGATTTTCCATAAAGGAAACTCCTTTTCCTTTGGTGGTCTTTGCGATGATTGCAACCGGCATGCCTTTTACTTTCTTTGCTTCTGCAAAGGCATTACGGATTTCTTCCATATCATTTCCATTGATATTGATTACATGGAAATTGAATGCTTCAAATTTCTTATCAATCGGGTATGGAGAACATACTTCTTCTACCGTTCCATCTATCTGAAGGTTATTGTTATCTACGATTACAGTCAGGTTGTCTAAGTGATGTGCGCCTGCCCACATGGCAGCTTCCCAGATTTGTCCTTCCTGAATCTCACCATCACCACACATTGCATACACCTGGTAATCCTTATCATCCATCTTACCAGCCTGTGCCATTCCTACTGCGCAGGACAATCCCTGTCCTAAGGAACCTGCAGACATATCAACACCCGGAATATGTTTCATATCCGGATGTCCCTGTAAATAAGAACCTGTATGACGCAGTGTCACAAGATCTTCTACCGGAAAATATCCTTTGTGTGCCAGTACAGAATATAATGCCGGAGCTACATGTCCTTTCGACAGCACAAATCTGTCGCGGTCTGCCATCTTCGGATTCTTCGGATCCACATTCATCTCTTCAAAATACAGATATGTCATAATATCTGCTGCGGAAAGTGATCCGCCTGGATGTCCGGATTTTGCACTGTGCAATGCCGTAACAATACTTTGTCTTACTTCATTTGCCTTTTTTTCCAACTCTGCATTCGTCATTTTACTTAACCTTTCTCATGAATAAGCTTGTTTGTATCCATTACAACTCCACACGTCCCTCTAACGCGCGAAGTAATGTTACCTCGTCAATGTATTCCAAATCCCCTCCCACAGGGACGCCGCTGGCAATTCTTGAGACCTTGATTCCGGTCGGTTTCACCAGCTTGCTGATATACATTGCTGTTGTCTCTCCCTCTAAGCTTGAATTGGTGGCGATGATGACTTCTCTTACATCACCCTCCAGCCGATGTATCAACTCCTTGAGCTTAATGTCATTCGGTCCGATTCCAAGCATCGGAGATATTGCCCCATGAAGTACATGATATACTCCTTCATATTTTCCAGTTTTCTCATAAGCTGCCAGATCCCTGGTGTCCTCTACTACCATGATTACGCTGTGATCCCGCTGGGGATTTTTGCATATCGGGCAGAGTTCATCATCGGTCAGGGTCAGGCACTCTTTGCAGTAGTGTATATTCTGTCTTGCATCTAATATGGAACGACTTAATTTTTCCACATTTTCTTCCGGCATATTCAAAATATGAAATGCCAGTCTCTGCGCCGACTTTGGTCCAATTCCCGGCAAGCCGGAAAGTTGTTCTATCAGACGGCTTATCTGGCTGCTGTAATAGTCCATTCTGTTTCCTCTTCTCCTTCAGCTGATTAGAATGGGAATCCACCGCCAAGTCCACCCATGCCGCCGGTAATCTTGGACATGGACTGCTGGGAATATTCTTCTATCTGGCGCAGTGCCTCATTGGTTGCTGCCATAATCATGTCTTCTAACATTTCTACATCATCCGGGTCAACTGCTTCCGGATCAATCTTTACTTTGGTTACTTCTTTCTTACCGGAGACTGTAACTTCTACTGCACCGCCACCTGCTGCGGCTGTTACTTCTTTCTCCTCTAACTCCTTGGATGCCTCTTCCATCTGGCGCTGCATCTTCTGTGCCTGTTTCATAAGGTTTCCCATATTTCCCGGCATTCCGCCCGGAAATCCTCCGCCTCTTTTTGCCATGTTTCCATTTCCTCCTGTATTTTATTCATCTTCAATGGTTATATCCATATTGATTATCTGTGACAAATCCACATAGGATTCTTCAAACGGACGATTCGACTGATTCTGCTGAATCTGAATCTCCACTTCTTTTTCTATATAATCAGAAATCACCTGTCGAATTTCATTTCTGTGGTCTTCCTCTTCCACGTAGCCTGCTGCAACCGGGTCATCCAATACAATCATCAGACGGTCATCCCCGCCAAGACTTAAATGTGCCGACTTAAGATAGGTGCGCACCACGCCGCTCATCTTCGGTAGAATGGAATTCCAGTTCTTTACAATCTGTTCCACATCTTCCGGGATGGCTTTCGGCATTGGCGGACGGCTGACCGGTGCTGCTGCCTCGGCCGGCTGTGCTGCGGTATTCACCGGCGCTGCCATGGGAATCCCCTGCTCCATCTTCTTTTCCAGTTTTGCTAACCTATCTGTAATGGAATCCATGTTGGTCTCCATTGCAGGTTTACATAATTTTATAATTGCAATTTCTATTAAAATTCGTTTCTGGGAAGAATATTTTACCTGATTGGACAGCTCGGAGAAAATCCGGATATACCGCATCAGCACATCTGCTTCTACCAACCGGGCTTCTTCTTTTAAAAGTGCCATGTTCTCAGAAGACATATCTAAGACTTCTTCCATATCGTCTGAGCCTTTTAACAAAAGCAGGTTTCTTAAATACCAGGTAAAGTCATTGACAAACTGTCCTAAATCTCTTCCCTCGATGACCAGCTCTTCTAACTGCGAAATGGCTCCTGCCACATCTTCTGCCAGCACTTTCCGCAGTAATTTAGAAAAGACTTCCGTATCTACCGCACCCAGCACCTCTAACACATGGTCATAGGTCAGCTTCTGTCCCAGATAAAAGGCGATGCACTGGTCTAAAAGGCTTAAGGCATCCCGCATGGATCCGTCTGCCGCTTTGGCAATATAGCGGATTGCCCGTTCTTCCACTTCCACATTTTCCTTTTCCATCAGTTCCATCAGGCGGTCTGATATGGTCTCAATGGAAATTCTCCGGAAATCATACCGCTGACATCTCGAAAGAATCGTAATCGGTATCTTATGGGCTTCCGTGGTTGCCAGTATAAAAATGACATAGGAAGGCGGCTCTTCCAGGGTCTTCAACAAAGCGTTAAAAGCTCCGATGGAGAGCATGTGCACCTCGTCTATGATATAAACTTTGTATTTTCCTTCTGTCGGGCGGTATGCTACCTCTTCCCGGATTTCACGGATATTATCTACACCGTTATTGGATGCCGCATCAATTTCGATAACATTCATGGAACTTCCTGCCGCAATTGCTTTACAGCTTGCACATTCTCCACAAGGGCTTCCATCTACGGGATGTTCGCAGTTGACTGCCTTGGCAAATATTTTTGCGATGGTTGTCTTACCGGTTCCTCTCGTTCCACAGAACAGATATGCATGGCCGATACGGTCTGCCTTTATCTGGTTCTTTAAGGTTGTTACTATATGCTCCTGTCCTTTGACATCCGCGAATTCCTGTGGGCGGAACTTACGGTAAAGTGCCATGTATGACATCTATTCCATCCTCGCTTCTCTTAATCTCCAAAGCTGATTCCAATTGTCTTTGCCTCTTTAATCATCTGGCAGCCCGGGTCAACCGTCTTTAACTTGCCAGCCACATCCTTCAGTGGAACACGCTTTGTCTTATCATTAATCATCGCAATCATGTATCCGTAATCTTCATCAATGATTGCCTGGGCTGCTGCTGCACCAAGCCGTGTACAGAGTGCACGGTCATATGGGCATGGACTGCCACCGCGCTGGGTATGGCCCGGTACGGTTACACGTACTTCGGTGCCACTGCGTTTCTCAATCTGGTCTGCAATCTCATAGGATACAGACGGATATTTATAATTCTTTAACTTCTCTTTGTATTCTTTCTTGGAAAGTGCTGCATCTTCCTTGGAAATAGCACCCTCTGCTACCGCAAGAATGGTAAAGCCTTTTCCATCCCTGGTTCTCTTATCTATTGCTTCGATGACTTTATCAATATCATATGGGATTTCCGGCAGTAATATGATATCTGCTCCACTGGCAACACCTGCGTACAGGGTCAGCCAGCCCACTTTATGTCCCATGACTTCTACGATAAAGACACGATTATGGGATGCTGCTGTTGTGTGTATACAATCAATAGCTGCACATGCTACATTGATTGCACTATAGAAACCAAAGGTAATGTCTGTTCCATAGATATCATTGTCGATGGTCTTCGGCAGATGGATGACATTCAAGCCCTCTTCCCGAAGGAGATTGGCAGTCTTCTGTGTTCCGTTTCCGCCAAGGATTACCAGACAATCCAGTTTCAGTTTATGATAGGTCTGCTTCATTGCTTCCACCTTATCCAGCCCGTTCTCATCCGGCACACGCATCAGTTTAAATGGCTGTCTGGAAGAACCTAAGATAGTTCCGCCCTTGGTAAGGATTCCTGAAAAATCCTTTGATGTAAGCAGACGGTAATCGCCATAAATCAATCCCTTGTAACCATTATAAAAACCGTAGATTTCCAACTCATCCACATTATGACTTAATCCTTTTACCACGCTGCGCATTGCTGCATTTAATGCCTGACAGTCTCCGCCGCTGGTCAACATACCTATTCTTTTCATTTGCTGCATCCCTTTCTTTGCTTATTGTTGTGCATACGCCCACACATCCAAAATATATTATAATATATTTTTTTTTAGGGTACAAGCTATAATGCCCGCTTAAGCAATTTATTTACAGGCAATTACTTTTAAGATATAATCCCATACTCTCTTTGTGGAAGAAATGCTTAATTTCTCCTCTGTGGTATGAATGGCAATCATATCCGGTCCGATGGAGACAGCATCCAGTCCGTCAATCTTACCTGCTAAAATGCCACACTCAAGTCCGGCATGAATTGCTTCTACGGTCGGCTCTTTTCCATACATTTCCTTGAAAATGCGGACCATATCATCCCGGAGTACAGAATCCCTGCGGTATTCCCACGCAGGATAATTACCGGTATTGGTGACTCTTCCGCCAAACTCTTCCACCAGCGCAGCAATACGTTTCAAAAGATATTCTTTTGCGGTTCCCACTGCACTTCTTACGGCATACTGCAGAGTCAGCTTGTCTTTTTCCAGAGTCAGAACGCCAAGGTTTAAAGAAGTCTCTACCAGTCCCTTGATGTCATCACTCATGCGAAGAATTCCATTTGGAAGCAGGTTGATTAAAAGCACTGTTTTTCTTGCCGCAGCTTCTGTTAATACTTCCTTCTCACAGTTTTCTTCTACTGCTACGGATATCTGAATATCCGGATCACTGGTGGAAAATTCATGGGTGATTTTCTCTGCAATTTCTTCTATTTTATGGACAAGCTGTGTGGCATCTTCCTGTACCATAAGCTCTGCTGCACTTTCTCTTGGAATGGCATTCTGCTTATTTCCGCCGGATAATGCTGCTATCTGATAATGATATTCATCTTTTAATTCCAAAAGAATTCTTCCCAGTAAAATGTTGGAGTTGGCTCTTCCTTTGTCAATTTCCACGCCGGAATGTCCGCCCTTTAAGCCTGCCACATGAATAGAAACAAGATTTCCTGCGCTCTTTTCCCATTCCGCCGGAAGCTCACATACGGTGCTGCATCCACCGGCACAGCTTACCAGCATGATTCCTTCATTTTCAGAATCCAGGTTCAGAAGCTTCTTTGCTTTCAAGTGGGAAACATCCAGTGCTACGGCACCTTCCATGCCAACCTCTTCGGACACGGTACAGATAAATTCGATACGCGGATGCGCAATACTGTCAGAGTCTAAGATTGCCAGTGCGTATGCAACTGCAATTCCATCGTCGCCGCCAAGGGTTGTTCCTTTTGCACTGATATAATCTCCGTTTACTTCCAGTGTCAGTCCGTCATTTTCAAAATCAATGGTGCTGCCCGGTTCTTTCTCGCACACCATGTCCATATGTCCCTGAATCATCAGTGGTGCAACGTCTTCATAGCCCGGTGCTGCCTCTTTGATGATAATGACATTTTTTACTTCATCCTGATAATATTCTAAGTTCCGTTCCTTTGCGAAGTTTACCAGATAATTGCTGATTTTCTCCTCTTTATAGGATGGACGGGGAATATTGCTGATTTCTTCAAAATAATGAAATACCTCTTTTGGTTCTAAGCCTGCTAATGCGCTCATTATGATTCCTTCTTTCTTAATTTATTCTCATATACGATAAAATGGTTGTTATGCAAAATCTTGATATACTGGGACAGTCTCTCGTAAAGAGGTTCTGCCTTGTCACCGAATCTTTCTTTTACCAGTGTACCAATCTCATAGATGGTTTTCTTTCCATCCATCTGCTCCCACACGAAGCTGCCGAATTCATCCAGCTCGATATAGCTGTATTTCGGTTTCTTAAATAACACCTGTGCGATTTTGTTAAACACACCTTTGTTATGCATTTTTATTTCTATTTTGCCATCTTTGTTCTTATTACATTCAAATAATGTATTCGGACGTGGGATATAATCTAAATAATTGTCTTTTTTCTTTGCCATATTGCCTCCTATTATCTTCGCTAGCAGTATAAAACATCTGCCGCCTTTTCGCAAGACGGCAGATGTAAGAACTACTTTATTCTGTTTTTAATTTTCTTTTTTCTTCTTTCCACGGATGAAAAGGATTAAAGTTACGGCAAGTAATGCAAAGAATACCAGTCCGCCAATGTTTCCTAAGCTGAAACCGAATATTGCAGATAAGTTAAATGCATCTGCAAAGGTCTCTCCCTTGAATGGAATGACTGCGCAGACTGCAAGGAGTATTCCTACCAGACCCTCTCCAGCAATCAGACCGGATGAATAAAGCACTCCATTTTCCACTTTTCGTTTCTTCTCTTCTTCAGATTCACCCTTCTTCTTATCGAAGTATAAGCGGATTAATCCACCAACAATCATCGGTGTGCTTAAGTAAATCGGAAGGTAAAGACCTACTGCAAATGGCAATACCGGAATTCCAAGGATTTCTACTACTACTGCAATACCAACACCTGCAAATACCAGTACCCAAGGAAGGTTTCCGCCCATAACTCCTTCTACTACCATCTTCATCAAGGTTGCCTGCGGTGCAGGGATTGCTGAGGAACCATAGCTCCATGCTGCATTTAACAGATATAATACTCCACCGATTGCAATAGCAGATGCTGCTACACCGATGATTTCACCAACCTGCTGTTTCCAAGGTGTTGCTCCTACCAGATAACCGGTCTTTAAATCCTGTGATGTATCTCCGGCGATTGCTGCGATGATACAGATGACAGAACCGATTGCAATAGAAGCTACCATTCCAGGCATTCCGATGGTTCCGGTTGCTTTTAAAATCATAGTTGTGATAAGCAGTGTTGCAATTGCCATTCCGGATACCGGGTTATTAGAACTTCCTACGATACCAACCATTCTGGATGATACGGTTGCAAAGAAGAATCCAAAGATTACGATAATAATTGCTCCAAGAAGGCTTACCGGAACTGCCGGAACCAGCCACATGATAATAGCCATGATTCCAATCGTAAGAATTACGATATTTATTGGAATATCTTTATTGAGACGGCTGTTGTCGCCATTTCCTTTGCTTCCGTAGCTCTTTAATGCCTGACGGAAGGTCTTTGCGATAAGTGGCAGATTCTTTACCAGGCTGATGATTCCGCCTGCTGCAACTGCTCCTGCTCCAATGTAACGGATATAGTTTGACCAGATTCCTGATGCGCCAAGTTCAGATACCGGAACGCTTGCCGGGAAAATGGTAAGGTCTGCACCAAAGAGTGCGATTAACGGCATCAGTACGAACCAGCCGATTACTCCACCCGCAAAAATGTAGGAAGATACTCTGGCTCCACAGATATAACCAACTCCAAGAAGTGCCGGAAGTACATCCATTCCGACTCCGGAACCCTTGTAAGATTTGATTTCATAAGTCACTTCACTCGGGAATACTTTCAAACCATCTGTGATGAATTTGTATGCTGCTGCAATTCCCAGACCGGCAAATACGGTACTTGCTTTTGCTCCGCCTTCTTCTCCGGCTACCAGTACTTCTGCACAGGCTTTTCCTTCCGGATAAGGAAGCTTTCCATGCTCCTGTACGATTAATGCACTACGAAGTGGAATCATGAACATAACTCCGATGACACCACCGATTAATGCAATCAATGCGATTTCCACTAAAGATGGCATGCTTGTACCACCTTCCTCTGCCCACATGAACAGAGCCGGGAGTGTAAAGATTGCTCCTGCTGCAAGAGACTCTCCGGCAGAACCGATGGTCTGTACCATGTTATTCTCCAGAATGGAGTCCCTTCTTAAAATTACGCGGATAATTCCCATGGAAATTACCGCTGCCGGTATGGATGCCGACACTGTCATTCCTACTCTAAGTCCTAAGTATGCGTTTGCCCCACCGAAAACTACAGCAAGCAGAATACCCAGAATAATAGAGACTGGCGTAAGTTCCGGCAAAACTTTGTCTGCCGGAATATACGGCTTGAACTCTTTTTCATTATTCATTTGTCTAATCCTCCTAGTTATGGTCACTATAACCAATATAAATAATATTATACGGGTATTTTCCAAGTCTGTCAATGAAATCTGCTTGCATCCGGCAGGAAAATATTGTATGATATATGTGTTATTGTGCAAAACACTTTACCACACGAATCCAACAAAGTGTATGCACTCTTTTTTATCTGGAGATGTATCGAAGTGGTCATAACGGGGCGCACTCGAAATGCGTTAGCCCTCCGGGGCACGCGGGTTCGAATCCCGCCATCTCCGTTTCATAAAAAGTGCCGGTGGAATATTCCATCGGCACTTTTTATACACTCCGGCACCTGTGTCCGGTATTATTTTTACTCCGGCAAATCCGGTATCAGTTCCACATAAATCTGATCAAAGTATTTCTTTAATTCCTCCCGGATTCCATTTCTGATTCTGGTGAGGGACTGCATTGTAATAATATCATTGGGACTGTCTATGTATATTTCCACCCAGGTTTTTCGTCCGGTCTGGATGACATCCAAAAATTCTATCGTATAGGAACAGGTCTGCATGTATTGTTCTGCAATGGAACGTATCTGGTCCATCACTTCCTGCTCCGGTGCAAAGAGCACCAGCTCCCTGAGTCCATGCAATATCATTTTCACCGGTTCTACAATTAAGATTAATGCCATCACAATTGCTACTACCGGGTCTATGTACGGTGTCAGCCATTCGTACGGTGTCTTCTGCAGCAGGAACTGTCCGAAGAATGCGGCGGATACGCCAAAACTGCTGACTACATCCAGTTTCCAGTTATACATTTCCGCTTTTACCACTACGGATGCATACCGTTTACTGAAATAATGAAGCAGGAAATAAATGACAAGGCAGCCGGCAAATACACCAAACTCAAAGCCTGCAAGCTGACTGGCATTTACCATATGTCCGCCATGCAGGATGCTTTGCACACTTTCAATTAAAAGCTGGATGGTAACTACTAAAAGCACACTGTACTTGATTACCAGAAATAACGATTCTACCTGGGAAAATCCATATGGTCTGCGTTCCGTTACCGGCCGGTATAACAGTGGCACCAGCACCAGAAACGGTCCTATCATTATTAAATCTGTCACATCAAATACGCAGTCCATCAATATTGCATGGGAATGACTGATATATGCCATAACTCCTTCTGCTACTACAAAGAGTACGCTTCCAATAAAGGACAGGTTTATCATTCTTTTTTCCAGTTTCATTTTACTGGCTGCATTCATTTCCTTAATTACCGGTAAATCTTCATTGGCTGTACGGACTATTTTTCGTTCCGGCATTTTCTTTCCTCCCATTCCTGGCTGTTCAAAAGCACATCAGATATATTCTCTTTAAAAAATCACATCAAAAATCGTCCCGCCAGACGGACTGGCCTTAACTGTTATACTGCCATCATGCACTCTCACAATTTCATGAACCAAAGCAAGTCCCAGACCTACGCCCCCCAGTTCCCTGCTTCTGGATTTATCCACACGGAAGAATGGTTCAAACACGCGCTCCCGTAGTTCCTCCGGGATTCCACTTCCTGTATCCTCTACTGACAGATAAACATGCTTTTCCTTCTGATACGCAGTAACTGTAACCTGTCCACCTGAATAATTATATTTTATTGCATTTTCAACAAGATTATATACCAGCCTGTAAATAAGAATATCACTTCCGACCATTGTTGTGTTCTTGCATTTTCCAGCAAGCTTTATATTTTTTTCCTGTGCAAGAGGTTCCAAATCTGCCAGCACTTCATCAATGAGAGCGTCAACTGCAATTTTCTCATCTCTCCCCACCGTCTGAAGTTCGCTCATGTCAAGAAGTGTCTTTACCATCCTGCTGAGCCTGTCATTCTGTTCCGTAACCATCTTTATCGTCTGTAAAGTATCCGTATCATTGCCCGGATGTCTGGTGGAATTATATAAATCAAGCTGTACCTGCATTAAAGACAGCGGGGTTCGAAGCTCATGTGCTGCATTTGCGGTAAATTGTCTTTGTATCTCAAAGGCATCCGAAAGGCGTTCCAGCATTTTGTTATATGAAGCACTAAGCTGGTTCAGTTCTTTCACCTGGTTTTCTTCTATCCGTGAATCTGCCAGATTCTGTGCCTGTACTTCTTCAATTTTATCCGAAAACTCTCTAATCGGCCTGAGGGCACGCCCACTTATAAAATATGTAGCCACTCCACCAAGAAGTGCCAATAAAGTTGAAATTATCAGGCTGCTTTTTTTGTAATCCGTCTTATTGTTGTATACCTGGACCGAAAAATCATTTGCAAATTCGTCCCACTTGTCTTCCGGAATACTGATATATATTTCGTCTGATTCATTTCCATTCCCATCTCCCTGTGCATCAACAGTCTCCTGCAGGGAATCCATATAATACACACCGTTTTTATAGACCAGCATAGTCAGGCATCCACATATAACCGCAATATATAATGTAATGATACAGGTAAGCCTCCACTGCAGCGACATTCTTCTCATTTATCGGACTCCTCTCGTATTTTATACCCCTCTCCCACCTTGTTCAAAACCGGATCATATCCAAGCACGGACTTCAGTTTTCTTCTGAGCGAAGACATATGCACTCTGATGGAGCCGCTAAAACTATCCACGGATGCATCCCAGACATGCTCTATCAGTTCCTCCTGGCTGACCGGTCTGCCAAGATTAAGAAGAAGGTATTCCAGAATACCATTTTCTTTTCTTGTCAGGGGAACCATTTTCCCTTTTGCATATGCCTCGCGTCTTATCGTATTGAACTTAATTTCACCACTTTCCAGGCATATATCCTTCTGCACAAATTTTCTTCTTGTCAGGCTTCTGATACGTGCCTCAAGTTCCTGCAAATGAAACGGTTTTTCCATATAATCGTTTGCACCTGCATCCAGTCCTTCAACCTTATCAGCAATCTGTCCTCTTGCAGATAATATCAGGACCTTTGTCTCCTCATTTTCCTGTCGGAGTTCCCTTAAAATATCCATTCCATCCATACCCGGCAGATTCAGATCCAGAACAATCAAATCATAATCCTCCGCCAGAATGCATTCCAGTGCCTCTTCCCCGTCATAGCAGGTATCCACCTCGTAGCCGGCATCATACAGACTTTTTGCAACTGTGTCACATATTTGTTTCTCATCTTCAACTATTAATAATCTCAAGAGCTTTCACCTGTTTCTTAACAAAAATTTTACAACTGCTATTGTATAATACCCAGGTCAGCAGGTCAATAAATTCAACAAATGAAAGGAGCAAGAATATCTTGAAGTGTCAAAAAATATCTCAAATTGCCTTGCTTATCACCGGTATCACTATGGTCAGCTATGGTGCAATCAGAGGTGAAGCAGCTGCCGTACTTGGCAAAGCGATAAAATTATGTCTGGAGTGTGTCGGAATTGGATAAGAATAAAAAAATAATATCAAAAAGAGCTGCCGGAATACGCGGATGGATACAGGCAGCTGCCACGCTGCTTACTAATATTCATATTCCCAATTTATTCAAGGGTAAAATATATCAGGGCAGTGCCAAAACGGTATGTGTACCCGGATTAAACTGTTATTCCTGTCCTGCAGCATCCGGAGCCTGTCCCATCGGAGCTTTTCAGGCGGTTGTCGGTTCATCCCGATTTAAATTTTCATACTACATAACAGGATTTTTTATTTTACTCGGTGTGACTCTTGGACGATTTATATGTGGTTTTTTGTGTCCGTTTGGATGGTTTCAGGATTTAATCCATAAAATTCCCGGGAAAAAATTTTCTACAGCCCGGCTGAAGCCACTAAGATACCTGAAATATCTTATCCTTATTGTTTTCGTTATACTTCTGCCAATGTTTGTAACGAACTCTATTGGAATGGGGGATCCGTTCTTCTGCAAATACATTTGTCCTCAAGGTGTTCTGGAAGGGGCTATACCTCTTTCACTTGGAAATGCTGCCATACGATCTGCACTGGGAAAGCTTTTTTCTTTTAAATGCCTTATTTTAATTACAGTTGTTGTGTTAAGTATTTTGTTTTACAGACCTTTCTGCAAATGGATTTGTCCTCTCGGGGCAATCTACTCACTGTTTAACAAGGTCAGCTTTCTTAAAATTAAGGTTGAAAACAGTAAATGTGTCGGATGCGGTCAGTGTTCCAATGCCTGTAAAATGGATGTTGATGTGCTCAAGACCCCGGATCATCCAGAATGCATACGATGCGGAGCATGTATAAAAGCCTGCCCTAAAGATGCCATCCACTATCAGTTTATGGGCATGCCATGTGAAAAAAGAGCATCCGCAGACCACAATATTCAAAAAAGTAACCATTAATTTTATTACCAATTATTCAAAGGAGAAATTATTCATGAAAACAAAAAGAACCGTTATTTCTATTTTTACCCTCTGTACAGCATTATTGTTTACAGCCTGCAGCGGAAAAGGAACTTCAAACACAGAAGCTTCCCGCAATACCCAGACCGAAGCCGGCTCTGAAGTTTCCGGCAGTTCCAACACTACGCTGGATGATTTATATCAGCAGGAGAATCAGCTCTTTGCTGATCATGAAGATGCATGGAACAAAGCATTTGGCATGATGAATAAAAGTACTGCTGACCCAAGCGGAAATTACGCCGACTATCTGGCTGCCACCGTCGAATCAAATAAAGACTCATTTACAGAAGATGAATTAAAAACTCTTACAGATGATATTGAAACGATTCGAAAAATCGAGGAACAGATAGCTGCAATCGAAAAGGACAATACAGCATCTGACAATGCCTCCCAGAAGGATAATTCTGACGATACCTCTCCTTTCAGGAATTTCTCCGGTCAGGATTATGATGGTAATTCTGTTGACGAAAGCCTGTTTTCCGGAAATGCAGTAACTGTCGTTAATTTCTGGTTTACCGGCTGTAAGCCTTGTGTTGCCGAGCTGTCAAAACTTAATGAATTAAATGATACAATCAAATCCATGGGAGGAGAGGTAATTGGAATCAATACAGAAACCTTTGATGGAAACGAAGATGCCATCAAAGAAGCTGCAGCTGTTCTGGAAAGCCAGGGGGCAGCATACCGCAATCTTTCTATTGACTCTGCTTCTGATGCAGGTAAATATGCCTCTGATATTATGGCATTCCCTACCACAATTTTAGTCGATAGAAATGGTAATATTGTGGGCGATCCGATGCTCGGTGGAATTGATAATCAGGACAACTATGATACCCTGATGAAACAGATTCAATCTGTAATTGATGCTGACGGTGCCAATAAATAAAACGCCCCTGTGGCTGCAGTTCCATTGCAGTCATTCTGGTTATATGATATCCGCCGCCCATCGTCCTTTTCCGAACGATGAGGCGGCGGTTTTTTGCCAATTACATCTATCTGATTTTTACTCCAGTTCAACATAAGTTGTAAAATATTTACTTTTTTAAATATTTTTCTTTAATGTTCCGAGATATTCTCCATTACAATAAACAAAGGGACCTGCTTCACCCTCTTCTCCAAAATATTCCGGTCTTAGTGACATAATATCGAGCAATTCATCCATATTATGCACCTTTGTTGCCTGATACGGCTGTTCAAAAGCGATCTTTTCTATAAACAAATAATAGTCACTGTACTTTATCAGAACACCGGTATGCCCCACAAAAACAACATCCGAGTATGGGTCATATATTACTATGCTAAGAAGAGAGAGCCTGTCACTATCCACTTGAAATCCATAATGTTTCCAGCTATCGGAAAATGTATTTTCCGGACGGCTGCCATCTGTTACATTTTTTTCTCCATAGAGTGTGGTGAACATATTTTTATTCTCTTTTATGCTTTCATACCTGTCCACATTATCTATTGCTTCTGTATCAAACATTAAGTAGGTACCCTCATAGCTGCCTTCTGTCGATTCTGCGCGGAGCACACCATCCAGCAGAAGAAACGCTGTCATTCTGCAATCAGCATCCGAATAATCATGGTTCTGTTCCCAGCCATCCATACATTTTCCAATATCTGCTTTCATTTTTCCAGGATCTGACCAGCCATCCTCCAGTCCGGCATTTTTTCCGGCAGTATCCGCGAAATCAGTCGTCCATTCCCGAAATGTATCTACATGGGAAGCTCCTGCTGATTCCAGTTCTTCACAAATCCCGGCAATGGAGTCTTTTCCTCCCATATATGTTGCAGCCGGCAGCTCCTGATTCTGTGATGCTTCTGTACAGGCACACAGCAGCATGGACAGGAATACCATTGCTGCTGACAATCTCATTGTTATTTTGATTTTATTTTGCCTTTTCAACAGATAATACCTCTCCCTCAAACGGATCTACCTCAGAAATTGTTCCTGTATATTTTACCGTTACAGTATCTCCATTGCTGACATTTTCCAATCCCTCCGGTTTTTCTTCAAAAGTAAAACTATATGGCGTATCATTCTCATCTGTCACAACAAACATAAAATCCTTTATCTCATCAATGGTTCCTGTTAATTCTTTTTCTTCTGCTGTTCCTTCTTCTTTTCCCTCTTCGCTGCTATTTGTGATTGCATTATCCTGCTTCACCTCTGTCTGGCCACATCCTCCAAATAATCCAGCCCAAAATACCATTCCCATTACAATTGCGATTAATTTTTTCTTCATCATCCTATACCTCTTTCTTTTTTATCATGTTTTACAGTCTCTAAAATGCATCTCTGTAATGCCGCTTTGTAGAATTCCAGTCCACCATCAGTACATAGAACACTCTGCCGTATCGTCCATTTTCCACAATTCTGCCATGGTCAAGCACCCTCATTGAGGTTCCATCTGCTTTTTTCAGATGGAAGTGTACATAATCATTGGAATGTCCTTCTCCTATCTGCTGCCAGATACTTTCTTCAACCTGCTCCCTTTCTTCTTCTTCAATCAGGTTACGGAAGCTTCCTTTTGTATACTCCTGCAGTTCTGCCATGTTCCTGCATCCGGTGAGACGGATCATCTCATGGTTCGCAAAAAGAATTTCATCATTTTCTTTATCTGCTTTATAAATAATAAATGCTCCCGGAAGATTTTCCGAAACATCCTTCAATGCAAATCCAAGCTGCTTTCTGATTTCAAGTCCAATTCCTTCCCGATACTGAAGACAGCCATTTTTTCCGTCAAGCTTTACTTCATAAAGTGCTGCATCTGCACAGCGCATCAACCGTGAATAGTTTTGTCCCTGCAACGGATACTCTGCATATCCCAGGGAAATAGTATATGTCACTTTTTCACCTTCATACCAGAAAGAACGCTTCTTTTTTGTAAACTGCTCCAGCTTTTCCCTTATTTCTTCTCCGGTGCAATTATCTAAGAAAATGCAGAATTCATCTCCACCTTTCCGTCCAAGCACTGCATGTTCCGGGAACGATTTCCGCATGCTTTCTGCTAATATCTGTAATGCCCTGTCTCCGGATTCATGTCCATATATGTCATTAATAAATTTGAAATCATCAATGTCAAACTGCGCTGCCACGCAAGAAGCTTCCGGATACTTTTTCAAATACTGTCTTACCTGCTCCTCAAATCCATGCCTGTTATTGATTCTGGTCAATACATCGGTTACAGCCAGCTTTTTAAATCTATTTTTATGCTCATCCAAAGCCAGAATCATAGAGACAAGTCCCGTCAGCAGCAGAACAATCAACAGTCCGCCAGCCAGCAGTCCATAAAAGTGCTCATAATTCGACCAGCCTGCCTTTGGCATGATTTCCAGTTTCCACTGACTTCCAACTGCTTCAAATTCATAAGCAACCGGATCCGTCAGAATTGCTCCTGAGCTACATACTTCTTCATATGTTGTATCCCATGGGGAAACGGTCTTTGATAACGTATAATCATAGTCAAAATCCGAAAGTGCTTTTAATGAATCAAAAAAAACATCCGGTACACGGATAATTACAATGGTAAATCCCCAGAATTCTTCTTCTCCGTTTTCATTTTTCAGGTATATCGGATTTCGTACTGCCATTCCGTATCCACCCTGCTCTAACTGAAACGGTCCCTGCATAATTTCAATATGGTTATCTCTGGCATAACGGGAAATTTCTCCCCTGTCTGCATCATTGAACAAGTCGATTTTTCCGGCTTCATTGCCCTCTTCCGGATATACCTCTGTTACTACACCATCCGGTGCAAGCTGGATACTCTGGGCGGAACCCATCATCATATCCTCTGCCACCTCTGAAAATTTATTAATCCTGCCATTTTCACTGACCAGAAGCTGCTTTAAAGCTTTTGTAACTCCAACTTCCTGTATAATATCAGACTTTATCCGCTCAGAATATACCATTGCATTCAGATTCGCCATTTTTCTGCTATTGTTTTGCTGTATATTTCCTACTCCATATAATACAGCTCCCAAAGCAGTCATCCCAAGCAGTAATACCATGACTGGCAATATTATTTTTCTCTTTTGTATCCGCATTTTCTGTCCTCACAACTACCCGAAAATCTTATTTCTCTTTTCATTCTGCTTCCTGTTATCAGGTATGCACTGAGTATAAACCCAAAACTCGGAACGCACAATATCAAAACAGCCGGAAGTGTTGCATCTTCGCTATGCCAGAAAGCTTCCACGAACCAATAAAAACACCTGGTCAGCGGATATGCCAGCAGAAGGTCGATACTTCCTGACACCAAAAGACATTTTCCATATAGTTTCTGTGCCCTGTACCAGTGCTCCTCTGATTGCTCTGCTTTCTTTCCCCGGTAGGTAGGATATCTTTCTCTCTGCCGTTCCTCCCACCTCAAGGGCATATAAAATGCAATACTTCCAGCTACTAGTATTATGCTGCTTAATATAATTGGTAAGATTAATATTGCATATTTTTCCACCGGACTTCTCCTTGTATCTGCGTCTTACTGAAATGCCACCACTTCGTAGCCTGCTGCCTGCGCTGCATCAATAAATCTTCCAAGTATGGCTGTATTGGTGGCAGACTCCGCATGTAAAAGATAAATTGCTCCCGGATGCATCCGGTCTTTTAATTTCTGTAACGCTTCTGACTCGCCTGGCTGGTTATTGACATCATAGTCCTTGTATGCAAAGCTCCAGAACACACTCTTGTAGTTGCAGTTATTGACCACTGCCAAGGACTGATCACTGAATTTACCTGCCGGGAACCGGAACAGGTGCATATCATAGCCAAAATTATCCTTAATATACTGATGGTTCTCCATGACTTCATTTTTCTGCTGCTCCAGGCTCTGGGATGGAAGGCCCTCGGACGGATGGGTCACGCTGTGATTACCAATCTCATGTCCCTCGTCAATCATCCGCTGTACCAGCTCCGGCTGTGCCTTGGCATATGGCTCTGTCACAAAAAAGGTTGCCTTTACGCCCTTTTCCTTTAAAGTATCTAAGATTTGCGGCGTACAGCCATATTCGTAGCCTTCGTCAAAAGTCAGATAAATCTTCTTTTCATCTGCTCCGATAAAATTCGCCTGATAGTCTCCGTATTTTTCCTGATAAGAAACAGCTCCAATCGGCCGGTTCTCTTCATCAAAATTCACGCCCTGCCCCCAGTTCTGACAGGTTCCATCCAAAGCTTCCACATTGGCAATCTGCTGGTTGGTAATAACTTCTCCAACGTTTTTCGTATCTTCTGTGGCGGTACTGTCTTCTGTGCTGCCGGAGGTTCCATCTGTGTCTGTATCACCTGTTGTAGTATCTCCAGTGGACGTATCTGCTTCTGTATTTCCACCTGTTCCGTCACCATGGTAAGTCTTATAAGTAGCAATAATGGCATCTCCAATAGCCGCCGCATATGCTTCCTTATTATCATCAAAAAGCTGATTGTCTTTGGCATTATTCATAAATCCCATTTCAACGATACAGGACGGCATATGGGAATGGCTGTTTACATAATAATCCTTTGAACTGCTCTTCTGGGTTCCCTTTTTCACATCACGGTCGCGCTGTACACCGACTCCGGCTAACCCCTGCTGGATATTTCCGGCAAGTCCCATGGTCTCTTCATTGGCTCCACTGTATACCCATGTCTCTACTCCATATCCTTCTCCGGTATTCCGGTGCAGGGATACATAATAATCTGCTTCCGCTTCATTTGCTATATCACATCTCTCTGACAGTTTTAAGAAGGTATCATCACTTCGTGTCATGATGACATTCACATCTTTTTCCTGCAAATAACTCTGTACGGCAAGTGCCAGGGCAAGAGTATCATCTTTCTCATAGCGGTTCTTATAGTCAGAACCATTGTCCTTTCCGCCGTGTCCCGCATCAATGCACACCGTCAGTCCCTTCTTATCCGGTTCCTTCTCCTCTTTATCTCCGGACAGCTTTTCCAGTATACTGATGGTATAGTCTCCATTCCCATCTATAATAGGAAGATGTTTTTCCAAAACACCGGTCAGAAGGTTTACGATTCCCAGAACTAACAGCAATACCAGTACACAAAAAGCTGCTGAAATTGCATTTCTTATTCTCCTTAATTTCTTTCTTCGTTCTCTTTCTCTTCTTGTAGACAATGTTTTTCTCCGTTGTTTCTTATGTTTTCCGTAATTGCTTACAATCTATTTTCATTGTAAAGCAGCCCCTGCGGTGGGTCAATTTAAGATTTCTTAAATTTTTTCATAAACTGGTTTAATCCTGTTTTAATCTGTGTTAAATTATGATTTAATCTTATTTGATATGGTAATGTGTTAGCTTGTTATAATTTCTATTTAAGATGTATTTACCACTGCACATTTCCATTGAGCGGCTATTTTGTCTATTTTATAGCATTTTCATTTTTCCGATTATATAATCAGACTAAACAATATAGAAATTGCCTTTTAAGGAGGGGTACCATGCGTATTTATAAAGCAAAGGATTATAATGAAGTATCAGGCCCTGTTTGGACCAATCACTCCGACTGTTCCAGCTTCTATCCTACAGTTACATAACAACGTATCCATCGTTGCTGATGAAGCAGCTCTTTCACTGATTATTAAAAATAAACTGATTTAAGGGGGTATTCGAATGATTATCCGAAACGGTCTTGTATGGGGTAATGACTTCGCTTTCCACGAAAAAGACTTATATATCGATGATGCTTCACATACAATCGTAGACAAACCGGTTTCCGAAAACGAGGAAATTCTGGATGCAAAAGGCAATTATGTGATTCCGGGACTGGTTGATGTGCATATCCATGGTGCAAAGGGTCATGATTTCTGTGACGCAAATACAGACGGACTTTCCGAGATTGCAGCTTACCTGCATTCCTGCGGCGTTACATCCTTCTGTGCAACATCCATGACTTTACCGGAAAACCAGCTTATGGAAATCTTCGAAACTGTTTCCGGTGTACCGGATGACGGAAAGCATGCCTATGTAGCCGGTATTCATATGGAAGGTCCTTTCCTTTCCCCGGCAAAGAAGGGTGCCCAGAAAGAAAGTTACCTCTGTAACCCTAGTATAGACGTATTTTGCCGCTTAGCAGAAGCATCCAGTGGTAAAATAAAGTTAATTACCATCGCTCCGGAACTTCCGGGAGCAGACAAATTTATTGAAAAAATCCATGATGAAGTTGCTATTTCTCTTGGACACTCTACTGCTTCTTATGAAATTGCCTCAAAGGCCTTCGCAGCAGGTGCCATCCATGCAACTCATCTGTTCAACGCCATGCCGGCATTCCACCACCGTGACCCGGGTATTGTGGGTACCGCTGCTGATGCCCCACATGCAATGGTGGAAATTATCTGTGATGGCATCCACATCCATCCAGCCGTTATCCGCAGCGTTTTCCGCATATTTGGAGATGACCGCGTCATCTTAATCAGCGATGCCATGCGTGCAACCCTGCCAAGAGCATTGGAATGGAGAAAACCATCTGCAGTCTGACCCCGGGTGCAAGGGCTGATGTACTTCTGTTGAATAAGAAATACGAATTAGAACGCGTATTATGATTATTTAATCATCTTTTAATTATTTAGTCTCCCTTTCTTTTTACTGGACTTTGTGCCTTTTTCAAGGTCCAAGAGAGTCCTTTGGTTCTCGCAATAAATCAAGAAAAGCCTCCGTCCCAGGACGGAGGCTTTTCACTTACTTACGAAAGAATCTGGCAAAGCATGTTTCTCGATTCATCTGATTCTTAGTCTAATATCATCTGCACGCAGCCGTACATTCCGGCATCATTTCCAAGGGATGCCAATGCAAACTTGGTGTCCTTGCAGGATGCAAATGCATGCTCTTTGAAATGTTTTGCTACCGTATCAATTAAGATATCTCCGGCTCTGGATACGCCACCACCGATTACGAATACCTGTGGGTTAACGACACAGGCAATATTAGATAACGCCATACCAAGTGTCTCGCCTAAGATTTCTACCGCCTCTAATGCCAGAGCATCTCCTTTTTTTGCCTCATCAAAGATATCCTTTGCTGTCAGCGGTTCAAATCCGCGTAAGGAAGACTCATCATCTTTCTCAGCCAGAAGTTTCTTCGCCATGCGGACGATTCCGGTAGCTGATGCGTACTGCTCTAAGCAGCCATGTCTGCCACATCCGCAGGTATCTTTTTCCTCTGTATTGACGGTAATATGTCCAATTTCGCCGCCTGCTCCGTTTGCGCCCGGAATAATTTTACCATTGTGAATAATTCCGCCGCCAACACCGGTTCCAAGCGTAACCATAACGACTCCGGTGTAGCCTTTTCCACCGCCCTGCCACATCTCGCCAAGGGCTGCTACATTCGCATCATTTCCTACTTTAACCGGAAGACCTGTCTTACTGCTTAATTCATCGGCAACCTGAACCTGTCCCCATCCGAGGTTTACACATACGGAAACAGAGCCATCTTCTAATACAGGACCAGGAACACCTACGCCGATTCCTTCCACATCTTCCTTTGCAATGGATGCTGATTTCATTTTCTCGTCAATGGATGCTGCCACATCATCTAAAATATGTCCGCCATTATCTGCCTTGTTGGTTGGGATTTCCCACTTATCCAGCATTCTCCCGCTGGTCTCAAATAATCCGATCTTACAGGTGGTTCCACCAATATCTACGCCAAAACCGTACTTCTTCATCTTTATCTCCTTTATTATATTAAATTTTCTTCTCTCCAGCTTTCTTATGAAGAACCCTTATCTTTATTATATTATAATTTCTAATTTTTTGCATTAAAAACCGAGCATCCTGTTTTGAATTCTCGTTGCAAACGTTACCTGAACAGCCAACTCAGTCCAGGCGACCTTACGGCACACAGGAGCTTCCGCTTAGGGCTGCTTCATTCCTGACCTGACCCGGTTCACAGATTCCTGTTGCGTAAGACCCAGACATCAACGCCACTTATTCAGGGCTGCTTTACAATTTCAAACCCGAGACAGGATATCACCCCAGCTATAGCGGATTGCTGGTACAGGGCACCGCTGCCACCCCGGCTGCTCGGAATCTAAATTATAGCCTATTTTATGCCGGATTGTCAAGGTTTCGCCTTCATTTTCTGCTGTTTCTTCTTCTCACGCAACCGTCTGAAAAATTCCGACAGCATGTCTGAACATTCTTCCTCCAATACGCCCCGCTCTATCTCTACCTGATGATTAAATGCTGCCACCTGCAAAAGATTCATCACTGAACCGGCGCATCCAGCCTTGGGATTCATAGTTCCGATTACCACCTTTTTCATACGGGACTGCACAATGGCTCCCGCGCACATCTGGCATGGTTCTAAGGTCACATACATCACGCAGTCCTCAAGCCTCCAGTCCCCGGTCTTCTTTGATGCCTTTTTAATGGCAGTCAGTTCCGCATGGGAAAGTGTATTTTTATCGGTATTGCGCCGGTTATAGCCCCGGGCAATAATTTTATCATTCTGCACAATCACGCAGCCAATAGGAACTTCCTCTAATTTTTCTGCTTTCCTTGCCTCCCGCAGGGCTGCTTTCATATATTTTATCTCCGGTTCCATGTTTACTCCTGACTTTTACTCTTTTCTCTGTTATAATAATAACATATTTTGAGCGTAACAAAAAGGTATTCTTATACCAGCTGCAGGAGTTAATAACATGAAATTTATCTATGAAACAGACCGCTTAATCCTGAAATTGTTAGGGGAAGATGATGCCCCTGCAGTTCTTCAGTTTTATAAGCAGAACCGGAATGTCTTTGAGCCATATGAAACCATCCACCCTGAGCAGTTCTATACGGTGGCCTACCAGCGGACCCTGATGAACTGTGAGCTGAGTCTCACCTTAAAACACAGCCTCATCCGCTTCTATATATTCCGCAGGGAAAATCCCGACGAAATCATAGGCACCATCTGCTTCCGCAATATCAACCGTTCTACTTACTATTCCTGTGAGACCGGCTATCGCTTTTCCCCCGCATACTGGCACAGAGGATACGCCCGCGAAGCCCTTGCTTTTGGTATTCAGCTTATGTTTGAAGAACTTCATCTGCACCGGATAGAAGCTGCCGTCATGCCGGAAAATACCGCTTCCATCCGTCTGCTAGAATCCCTTGATTTCCAACAGGAAGGTGTCGCCAGGGAATATGCCCTGATACAGGGAAAATGGGAAGACCATATCCGGTTCGCCCTTATTCGTCCATCCGGCGATACCAGTAGCCAAACGTCCCCTCTAACTGCCGGCACGGTTTTTCCGTCCGGAACTGTGGAAAACCAAAAATAGCCGCCATTACTTTTTCCGGCTTCTGATAAACCCCCGGCACTGCTAAGAACAGTTCCCGTCCTTCCGGCGTCACCTGTTCTCCAAAGAAAAGATACCGGTAATTAAAGAAGCCATGCAGAAGAAAACTGTTATTCCCAAGATACCAGTATTTCTGTGGCAGCTCCCGTAGATCCTGCAGTTCCATATGAACGCAGGTTATATTCTCTCCTTCAAAAGGATGCAGAATCGTCATTTTCTGCTTCAGATTCTCCCAGTGTTCCCAGATGGAGGCCTCTTTTTCCCCAGTGCCTTTTTCCTGCGTGCTTCTTTCCTGGATTCCTTCTTCCATGCTTATCTGTTCCGGGAAAATATGGTGCATCGGCACTTCCTCAGTCTGAAGAGACGGCTCTTCTGCAGCTTGCATTTCTATTTCTTCCTTATGTATCTCCCCATTGTCCCACTGGCTGCCATAAAAATTACCATCTGCCGGCTGAATCAGTATTCCACATACATCCTGTATATGACAGGTTTCATCACCCAGCTCACCATCAGAAATCCTTCCACTATAATCTGAGCTTTGGGACATCAGCCGCATATTACCCACCGGAAAAGCCAGAATTTTTCCTTCCCTACGGATAAAAAGGCTTACCTTTCCTTCCTGCCCCGCATATTCTGTTCCTTTTAAATGTATTTCTAATCTGCAGATGTCTCCGCGCATTTCTACTCTGGCAAATCCGGCAAGATATTCCTTTGTATCATTTTCATAATAATAAAGATATGCAACGAACCGTTTAAACTGCGGCATAACCTTTCCTTCCTATATCTTTTTGTTCCTTATATCATATTCCATCTTCTAAGATTCCATGCAGATTTTTGCCTATACTTCTCATACATGCAGATTTTTACTTTACACTTCTCCTTGACAAAGTTCCTTTTAAGAATTATATTAAAATCAATAACGATTATTATTATTTGTTAAGGAGAATATATGATTAAATTTAGCCGACAACGGGAAAGTATTAAGAATAACCTGATGGGACGTACCGACCATCCGACTGCCGAAACAGTTTATTCCGATATCCGGCAGGAATATCCCAACATCAGCCTGGGAACGGTATACCGCAATCTCTCTCTCCTGGCAGATTTAGGCGAGATTCAAAAGATTTCAACGGAAAATGGGCCGGACCGCTTTGATGGTAATCCGAAACCTCATTACCACTTCTTCTGTACAAACTGTAATTCCGTCCTCGATTTAAAAATGAAAAACATTGATCTGATTAATGTTATTGCTGCAGAAGAATTTTCCGGTTTCATTGAGGGACATATTACCAGATTCTACGGACTTTGTCCGGAATGTAAAAAGTTATTGGATAAATCCGGTTCTCTGCCGGATAAATCAACCAATTTTGCAGAAAATAAAAAAGAAAAACGAAATCAGAAAATCTCAAAAAAAACAGTTGACATTTAAAAATAATTATGCTAATTTAATATCAGTAACAATTACTATTATTGATATATAAATACAATTATAAAAAGAAAAGGAGATCTTAAAATGAAAAAATTTGTTTGTACAGTATGTGGTTATGTTTATGAAGGTGAAAGTGCTCCGGAATTCTGCCCGGTATGTAAGGCTCCGGCTGAGAAATTCAAAGAACAGACAGGTGATAAGACATGGGCTGCTGAGCATGTAGTTGGTGTAGCACAGGGTGCTCCAGAAGATATCATTGCTGATTTAAGAGCAAACTTTGAAGGAGAATGTTCTGAAGTTGGAATGTACCTTGCAATGGCAAGAGTTGCACATAGAGAAGGATATCCGGAAATCGGACTTTACTGGGAGAAAGCAGCTTTTGAAGAGGCTGAACATGCAGCAAAATTCGCAGAACTGCTTGGTGAAGTTGTAACCGACAGTACAAAGAAGAACCTTGAAATGCGTGTAGATGCAGAAAACGGTGCTACTGCTGGTAAATTTGACCTTGCAAAACGTGCTAAAGCTGCAAACCTTGATGCAATCCATGATACCGTTCATGAGATGGCACGCGACGAAGCCAGACACGGCAAGGCATTTGAGGGTCTGTTAAAGAGATACTTTGGTTAATCTTAAAACCGTATAGAATAAGCATTTTAAGGATAGATGGTTCATGAACTGTCTATCCTTTTTGTATTCCATAACATGCGAATAAAAATACGAATATAAAAAATATAAAGTGATTGCATAATTGCATGATTGTTGTATAACACTTGGCTTGCAAACGCCGGAATCAGATTATAATGTATTGTTCAAAAGCCCTATTTTACTACGTTTCAGCCATTTTATTATAGACTGTCATGCCATTAGCTTCTCCGGATAATTTTCTCTACATCGGCACACAATGTACTTCATTTCCATGTGCCCGGATGATACGGAGCAAATCCTCTGTCTTCATCCATATAGTAGCGGTATTCTCGTTGGGATGTACTCCAATCAATGCATCATTTTCCAGAAAATAAGCATCCACAAATACCTTCACGCTACATGTTTCATCGTTGAGTACTCCAAGTGGCGTTACCGAACCCGCCTGCAGTCCCATTTTCTCAATTAAATCTTCTTCCGAGGCAAAACTTAACGGACGCGTTCCATTTGCCTTTCGAAATGCCTTTAAATCTACCCTCTGGTTCCCTCGCACTGTAATCAGATAATAATTCTGCTTCTTATTATCACGTACAAAAAGATTCTTGGCATCTGCCTGTGGATAGGGAATTTCCACATCTGATAAATCTTCCATATTGTAAACAGCTTTATGCTCTGTCGCTTCGTACCAGATATGCTGTTGACTCAGGTATTCATAAATTTCCTGCTTATTCATTGTATTTCCTCGCATTCTTCCCGCTTGCGTTCATTATATCATGTGCAAAACCAGCCCATGATCAATATTCGCCGTTCGCCAAAAGTAAACAGGCTCACTATATCATAAACTTTTTATAAAATTTTTTCCAGTTCACTTTACATTTTTTCCTTCCGGTGCTAGTATACCATCAAAATAATTATTTCAATTTTGAACTATTTTATTTTGAAGTATTTTCATCAGGAGGACTCTTATATGAATACAGGTATTGCATTTGCAAGAAAAATGTCTGCTGCCTACACTGCAGTATGTAAGCCTTTATGCCAATCGCTGCATCTGCCGCAGACTGCTTTTGATATTTTGATGTTTTTAGGAAATAATCCGGAATATTCAACTGCCAGAGATATTGTTGAAGTGCGCCAGATTAAGGCAAATCTGGTCTCTGTCAATGTAGACCGGCTGGTGAAAGACGGTTATCTCAGCCGCAAAGAGGTTGCCGGCGACCGCCGGAAGACACAGCTTCTATGTACGAAAAAAGCTGCCCCTGTTATAAAAAAGGGACAGGCTCTGCAGCAGGATTTTGCCGACCGGCTGATTGCCGATCTGGATGATGCCACGAAAAATGCCTTTTTTAAAGGAATGGCACAGATGGAGACAACGCTGGATATGATTTTAAAGGAGGTATCCTAAAATGGATTTATTAACTACGATTTTTGTTACATTTTTTGCGGGCATGGGTGCCGGACTTGGAACCGGTTTTGCCGGCATGAGTGCCGCTGCTGTCATCAGTCCGCTGCTTATTCATTTTCTAGGCATTGACCCATATATGGCAGTCGGCATTGCGCTTTCTTCCGATGTTTTGGCAAGTGCCATTTCTGCCTATACATATGGAAAGCATAAGAACCTCGATATTAAAAACGGTCTGATTATGATGGTCAGCGTATTGCTTTTCACCGTAGTAGGAAGCTATGTTTCAAGCCTTGTTCCTTCTGCCACAATGGGTAACTTTTCCGTTTTCATGACCTTCCTGTTAGGAATCAAATTTATCGTAAAACCGGTTATGACCACGAAAGAATCCATGTCCGCCGTTTCTGCAAAGAAACGTGCCATCCAGTCCGTAATCTGCGGTGTGCTGATTGGTTTTATCTGCGGCTTTGTTGGCGCTGGAGGCGGCATGATGATGCTTTTAATCCTGACCTCTGTGTTGGGCTATGAATTAAAAACTGCCGTTGGCACCAGTGTATTTATCATGACCTTTACCGCACTTACCGGTGCCCTTTCCCATTTTGCCATCGGCGGACTGCCGGATGTCACCGTCTGGGTTCTGTGCATTGTATTTACCTTAATCTGGGCAAGAATTGCTGCTGTCTTTGCCAATAAGGCCACCCCAAAGACACTGAACCGGGTTACCGGTGTCATCCTGGTAATTCTTGGAATTGTGGTAATGATTTTTTAAGCTTCCCAGACCTCTTCTGCGATTTCCTTAACAAGCTTCAGTTTTGCCCACTGTTCTTCCTCCGTGAGCTTGTTACCGATTTCGCAGGAGGCAAATCCACACTGTGGACTTAAATAGAGATTTTCCAACGGAACATATTTGGACGCTTCTTTTATTCTTGCAATGACTGACTGCTTGTATTCAAGCTTCGGTGTCTTGGTGGTAACAAGTCCTAATACCACCTTCTTATTGCCGGTTATTTTTGCCAGCGGTGCGAAACCACCGGAACGCTCATCATCATATTCCAGATAATAAGCATTGACATTCTCCTCTCCGAATAACAAATCTGCTACTCCGTCATATGCGCCGGAGCTGAAGAAAGTGGAATGATAATTTCCACGGCATACATGGGTGTTGATGGTCAGATCAGCCGGTGCCTCTTCTACTACCTTATTATTTAATGCAAGGATAACCTTCTTATATTCTTCCAATGCTTCGCCTCTTCTTCCGGTCAGTGCAACGGCAAGCTTCGGATTTACCAGTCCACCCCATACACAGTCATCGAACTGAAGATTTCTGCAGCCTGCTGCATAGATTTCCTCAATAAATTCTCCATATGCCCTGATGACATCCTCTGCAAAAGCTTCTTCTGTTCCATAAATTTCAAGGGTTGTATCCAAAAGCTCTGCGCCGGTGAAATAAGCATAGAACTGGGCTGGAGATGGAACGGTCTGCTTTGCTATGGTATTCTCATCTTCCAGTGCCTTTACAAATTTGAAATGATCAACGAATGGATGATTCTTTACGGAAATCTTTCCCACCATGAAAGTGTCATCTATCATTGCTGCTTCGCCGTCAAAGGTTGTATTTCCATCTACAGTCTTCTTATGCTCGATTCCATCGAATCCCCACATAAAGTCCAGATGCCAGGTGGCTCTGCGAAACTCCCCATCGGTAATCACATGGTATCCAAGCTCCTTTATCTTTGCGACCAGTTCTAAAATACAGGCATCCTCTACCTCTTTTAACTGCTCTCTGGTAATTTTCCCTGCTTCAAAGTCAGCACGGGCTTTCTTTAATTTTTCCGGACGTAAAAAACTTCCTACATAATCGTATCGGAACGGTGTTGTTAAATTCTTCATTCTGATTTTCTCCATTTCCTGTGAATTGATTTCCCTCATTATAATTGGAGTTCCTCATTCTGAAAAATACATAAAAATAAATGTTGTCCATAGTTTTAACCTATGACCAGTCCATTTTTTGATTGGAAAATTACTTTCTTTGGCTCATACTCTTTGTTCTCCTGTAATATATTTCTTTAATGCCTCAAGGTAGGTTTCCCCTAACCGGCTTATCATTCCCTTCCGGTGGGTCACATATCCGATTCTCATATCACCTTCATCTGCCAGCGGCACTGCGATAATATCTTCACCATTTAATTTCTGGTCAATGATTCCACTGCACACCGTGTAACCATTTAAACCAATCAGAAGATTAAATAAGGTTGCCCGGTCACTAACGCGGATATTTTTCTTCCGCTCAAAAGAGGAGAAAATTTCTTCCGAGAAATAAAAGGAATTGTGTTCCCCCTGCTCATAGGAAAGATACGGGTAATCTGCCAGTTCCTCATTGGTTATGATTTTCTTCTTTGCCAGCGGATGATGCCTGCTGATGAAAACATGGGGTTCTGCCACAAATAACAGATGAAATTCCAAATCGGAGGATTTCAATATTTTCATAATCACTTTTTCATTGAAATCATTTAAGAAAAGGATTCCGATTTCACTTCTCATTTGCGCTACATCTTCGATTAACTTATAGGTCTGGGTCTCCCGCAGGCTGAAATCATATTCCTCCTGCCCGTATTTTTTTACCAGATCCACAAAGGCATTTACCGCAAAAGAGTAATGCTGGGTTGATACGCAAAACTGCTTTTTTCCGCCACCATTTTTCTTATATTTATCCTCTAAGATGGTGGTCTGCTCCAATACCTGCCTTGCATATCCTAAGAATTCTTCCCCTTCCCTGGAAATAAAGATTCCCTTATTCGTCCGGTTAAAAATGGTAATGCCCATCTCCTTTTCCAGCTCATGTATGGCGTTGGTAAGGCTGGGCTGGGAAATGTATAATTTCTTCGCCGCCTCCGTGATGGTTCCGGTATCTGCCACGGTTGTAATATAGCGTAACTGCTGAAGTGTCATATGCTCACCTGCTTTCTAAAATGACTTTTCTTAACTGACGCGCCGCCTCATTTAAAGGATGCTGACTGTCGTATACCATACAGATATTTCTTTTTGGAATCGTCTCCAAAAGAGAAATCTGTACGATTTCATGTTTTTCGATGGCCTCTCTTGCCATCGGTTCCGGGATGAAAGCCAGACCAAGCTCACTCTTTACCAGTGGCAGTATCTGATCTGTGGTTGCTGTCTCTGTATCCGGCTCCAGTGCCAGCCCATAAGACAAAAACAGCTTATTATAAAACTGAAATGTCATGGTTTCTTTTCCCAGACAGATTAACGGATAATCCCTTAAATCCTTTAGGGAAAGCTCCTGACTGCCCAGTGCGGTAAATGTTGTTCCACCCACCAGTACCTCCCGGAATGTCCGCAGATTAACTTTTTTTAGTGGCTGCTCTACTTCTGCCGGTGCAGACACTACTGCAAAATCTATCTGTCCGCTCTTTACTGCCTCAATTGCCTGAGGTGTTGAATGATTATAAATTTTCAACCGGATTCCCGGATATTTCATATGGAAATCTTTCAGCTTATCCAAAAGAAATATGTTAAGGGCAGTCTCGCTGGCTCCAATAGAAATGCTTCCATGGGCAAGTCCACTGCTGTCTGCCAGTTCCTCTTCTGCCGCCCAAAGATGCGACATGGCTGCCGACACATGGGTATACAGCTTCTCCCCTTCCGGTGTCAGCTGTACTCCGCGGTTTGTCCTGACAAAAAGCGTACAGTGAAGCTGCTGCTCCAGCCCGTTCATTGCCCTGGTAATGTTGGGCTGACTGTTTCCAAGAGCATTGGCAGCCCTGGTAAAATTACTGTATTTTGCCACATAATAAAAAATCTTATAATATTCAAAATTTATATCCATACATTTTCACCATATCAATTTATTATTTCTGCTATATCAATTATAGTTTTTACTTATTCCCAATGCAATAGTATAATCAAGCCGAAATTAAGGGAAACAACCCCTTTACATTTCTCCACCCAAACCCTACAAGGAGCTGCCACCGGCAGCTCTTTACGAATGCTATAAAGCAGAAAGGAAGCGCATATTTTCTATGAAAAATTCAACATTTTTCCCTCGTGAAGAAAGAGCAGACGTTTTATTTGAAAAGATTTTGCATGACCCATGGGCCTGCGAAAAGCTTCAGGAAACTTTTTGCAATTATTTATTCTGTAATGATGAATTTGATTCTTCTCTTTCTTCACAGGATTTTTCAGAAGCTCTTTTTGATGCTTATCAAAATAAAGATTTATCGGCATTTCTTATGGCTATCTGCCAGAATACCCTATTCGATTTACTGAGGAATTCCTATCTGATTCCCTACCGTTTCAACGCAGATGGAAAGGAAAATCCGATAATTATGACCGATGATACCGGCAGACTTCTGCCAAAGTATTGTGGCGATATTCACAATAAGGATTATCAGCATTTTCTTGAGAGCTACCGCGATTTAGGGGAACCAAAGAATATGTATTTTTCCCAGGCATACCGGTACAGCCACGCTTATACCGGTGAAGATACCATTGGACAGCTTGTCTTAGAACGCAGCCATGGGGTGCTTCTCATCCGGGAGCTTCCGGATACCATAAAACAGAAGGAGACCGAAGCGGAAGCCTACTCTGCAATCTTCGACCTTGTACTGAAATTAGAGAAAGAGCTTCCAATGGCATTTGTCTTCTACGGACAGGATTCTCTTGTGGAACATGATGAAAAATATGATGAAATCGGCATTTTCCTTCCAAATTCCATTTTTTTAAAGAATCTGGAACGGCATATTGCCAAAGCTGAGGCGATTATTTATGAATAAGAGTGCATCTTCCACTACTTCATATATTGATATTATGGAAAAAAATCATATGGAAATACCCTGGCATGATTATGCCAGTGATGACAGCAACGTACTGATTGCCCAGTCGGGACTGATTGAAAAAGCCTCGGTCATCGGACGTGTGGGATTAATCATGTTATCCTGTGGAACCGGAGCCTGGCGTGTCCGTACTTCCATGAATAAGCTGTCAAAGGAACTGGGAGTTACCTGTACGGTAGATGTAGGTCTTATGTCCATCGAATTTAACTGCTTTGATGGAAATGACTGTGTCTCCCAGTCCTTAAGCATCGCCAATACCGGCGTCAACACCTCCAAACTTTACCGCATGGAACAATTCGTAGAAAGCTTTCCAAAGGAAGAAGCCCATTTAACCGGCGAGGAAATCCATAAGCGGCTGGATGAAATCGAAAAAATCCACGCCCTTTATTCTCCCGCCAAACTGGGACTTGCGGCAGCCTTAGCCTGCTGCGCATTTACTTTTCTTCTGGGCGGAGGCCCTGTGGAAATGATTCTGGCATTTATTGCAGCCGGTATCGGAAATGTCATCCGGACCAAATTAATCAAACATCATTTTACGCTGTTTTTAAATATTGCGGTCTCTATTTCCGCCGCCTGCCTTATGTATGCCATCTGCTTAAAGGCTGCCGAAATTTTTTTCCATGTTCCGGCAGTCCATGAAGCCGGATACATCTGCTCCATGTTGTTTATTATCCCGGGCTTTCCATTTATCACAAGCGGCATTGACCTTGCGAAACTGGATCTTCGTTCCGGACTGGAGCGGCTGACCTATTCCATCATCATTGTTCTTGTGGCTACCATGTTTGCCTGGATTATGGCAATGCTTCTTAGACTTCAGCCTCAGGACTTTACCTCTGTAAATCTCAGTGATGTTTCACGGCTGGTTCTGCGGTTAATTGCAAGCTTCTGCGGCGTATTTGGATTCTCTATTATGTTTAACAGTTCCATTCCCATGGCAGCTACTGCTGCACTGATTGGCTCCGTTGCCAATACCTTACGTCTGGAACTGGTTGACTTTACCGGAATTCCAGCCGCTGCTGCTGCCTTTATCGGTGCACTGACCGCCGGTCTGCTGGCATCCTTTATTAAGAAAAACAATGGATATCCGCGAATCTCTTTAACCGTACCTTCCATTGTAATTATGGTTCCGGGACTATATCTTTACCGCGCCTTCTATAACTTTGGCATTATGTCCTTAACGGAAGCGGTTTCCTGGTTCTCCATTGCCATAATGATTATTATTGCCCTGCCGCTGGGACTTATTTTCGCAAGAATACTTACCGACCGGACTTTCCGGTACTGCACCTGATAAATTTTATACGCTTAAAATTATTTATTTTATACATGATTACAGAAAGGAAGAATCGATATGCTTACAGCCGTAACAGGAATTAACTGGGGAGACGAAGGAAAAGGACGTGTCATTGATCTGCTTGCAGAACATGCAGATGTCGTTGTCCGTTATCAGGGTGGCAACAATGCCGGTCATACCGTTGTAACCAAACAGGAAAAATTTGTCTTAAATCTTCTGCCGTCCGGCATTCTGCATCCCAATGTGGTATGCGTACTGGGGGATGGAATGGTCATTGATTTAGAGCACCTCACCCATGAAATTGAAGATATCGAAAGCCGCGGTATTTCTATTACCCCGGAACATTTAAAACTTTCCAAACGTGCCACCATCTCCATGCCATGGCACAGGATTCAGGATGAACTGGAAGAAACACGTCTTGAGAAATCCGGTGCTGCCTTCGGCTCCACCCGCCGCGGCATTGCTTACGCATACAGCGATAAATACCGGAAGAAAACACTACGTCTTGGTGATTTACTTCATTTAAAAGAAGAAAACGTCCAGGTCAGGATAAAAACCATGTTGGAATCCAAAAATCTGGAACTGGCAGGCAGTTATCATCAGGAGCCGATGTCTTATCCGGCATTGCTGTCCTGGTGTGAAAAACAGGCTTCCCTTTTTGCACCATATATCTGCGATACCGGAAGCTTCTTGGAAAATGCTCTTGCCAGCCATAAAAAGGTGGTTTTGGAAGCCCAGCTTGGAGCCATGCGTGATATCGATTATGGTATTTTCCCTTACACTTCAAGTTCCTCCACCATTTCCGCCTATGGTCCGATTGGAGCCGGTATCCCGGGTGAATCCCTAGACCATGTTGTGGGTGTCCTAAAAGCATATTCCACCTGTGTGGGAGCCGGACCTTTCGTAGCAGAAAGAGCCATGTCCGAAGACTGGTGCAACATCCTTCGTAAATTTGGAAATGAATACGGTGCTGCCACCGGCCGTCCACGTAGAGTCGGACCTTTTGATGCCGTTGCCAGCCGTTATGGATTGAAATGCCAGCATGCAGATAAAATTGCCTTAACGAAGCTTGATGTTTTAAGCTCCCTGACAGAAATCCCTGTCATTACTGCTTATGAAAGAAATCATAAGACCACAACCGTCTTCGACCCTACCGAAAATATCGATAGCTTCTCTCCGGTTGTAACAATGCTTCCAGGCTGGAAACAGGATATTTCTGCCTGCCGCAAATATGAAGATTTACCGGAAAATGCCAGATTATACATTGAAACATTAGAACGCCTTTTAGACTGCGATATCCAGTTTATTTCCACTGGTGCAGAACGAAATGAATACATGATAAAGGGGGAATGGCTTTGAGACACCTAATCAGTCCACTGGACCTTACGAAAGAAGAAACAACCCGTATTCTGGATCTTGCAGACCGGATTGGTACACACAAAGAGGCTTATGCCCACCTTGCAGAAGGGAAACAGCTTGCTACACTCTTTTATGAGCCAAGCACCAGAACCCGACTGTCCTTTGAATCCGCCATGTTAAGTCTTGGTGGTCAGACACTGGGATTTGCCGGTGCGGAACAGTCCAGTGCTACCAAAGGAGAAACCGTTGCCGATACCGTCCGGGTAGTAAGCTGCTACGCAGATATTATTGCCATGCGTCATCCAAAAGAAGGAGCACCTCTCTGCGCCTCTATGTATGCAACCATTCCGGTCATTAATGCCGGTGACGGGGGACACTATCACCCAACCCAGACCCTGATTGACTTATTAACCATACGCCAGCGCAAGGGACGGCTTGACCACCTGACAGTAGGCTTCTGTGGTGATTTAAAATTCGGAAGAACCGTTCATTCCCTGGTAAACAGTCTGGTACGCTATCCGGGTAACGAATTCTATTTCATTTCTCCGGAAGAACTCCGCATTCCGGACTATATGATTGAAAGAACCTTAAAGCCTTCCCACAGCACCTATCGGGAAGTCTCTGACTTAGAGGAAACACTTCCAAAGCTGGATGTTCTCTATATGACCCGTGTCCAAAAAGAGCGTTTCTTCAACGAGGAAGACTATATCCGGTTAAAAGATACCTACATTTTAAATAAAGAAAAATTAGAACTGGCTCCTTCCGATATGCCGGTTTTACATCCGCTTCCACGAGTCGATGAAATCTCTGTTGATGTGGATTCCGACCCGCGCGCCGCTTATTTCCAACAGGTACAGAACGGAAAATATGTCCGTATGGCACTGATTTTAGCCCTGTTAGAAATCACGGACCCGCTAACCGGAGAAAAGGTTCTCTAATGTTCCAGTAACTTAATCCGTTTTCTCTATTTTCATTCCGAAACGTTTTAAATCTACTTTTCCGTCCACTACTTCTATACCGTCTGCCATCAGGCGGCGTGCCTGCTCATTCTCGCCGCCAAAGGCAAAGGCTCCGGAAAGCCCGCCTTTTGCATTTACCACCCGGTAACATGGTATGTTTTCCGGGTCTTTATTCTTATGCAGTGCATTTCCTACAGCTCTTGACATCCGCTTGTTTCCGGCAAGCTCCGCTACCTGCCCATAGGTTGCCACCTGCCCTTTTGGAATTTTCTTTACTGCTTCATAAATCCGCCTGGTCGGGCTGTCCGTTACTAAATCATAGCTTTCTGCTATCATGCGGCAGATATCTTTATCCGGGATTGTGCCATCCACGATTATGGTATTCCAGTGCTCCTTATTCTGATGATACCCCGGAATGACTGCAGGATAAGCACTCCGCCAGAAATCTCTCCACTGTGGGTCTGCTTTTACGTTCAGATTGAGGAATCCATCCCGCATATAAGTCCAGAGAAATGCCTTTTTGCTTTCCCTTATGCGCACCAGCTGCCAGTTCTGGTCATGGAACGGTGCCTCCTGATAGGTGTCCGGGAAAGACAGTCCGTATGCTAATATTTCTTCTCTTGTTTTCATGTTCCACTCTATGCTTTTGTCCATATGCAATCCCTTGTAATCTCTGCCAGGCTGTGTACGCCACACATTTTCATGGTATCTTCTAATTCGCTTCCTATCCTGGCAACATAAGACGCTACGCCTTCCCTGCCGCCACCGTAAACCGCTGTCACAAACGGTCTTGCGATAATTACCGCATCTGCACCTAAGGCAATTGCCTTAAATACATCCGTTCCACAGCGGATTCCGCCATCTACGAGAATTTTCATGGAGCCTTTCACTGCATCTGCAATCCCGCCTAAGACTTCTGCTGTTGCCGGGCACTGATCTAATACCCTGCCACCGTGGTTCGATACCACAATTCCGGCAGCCCCGGCTTCTTTTGCTTTTAAAGCGCCTTTTACCGTCATAATTCCTTTTACAATAAACGGAACTCCGGCAAACTCTGCCACTTCCCGCAGTTCTTCCACGGTCTTGCTGCCTGCCGGCGGCTCCAAATTCTTAAGAAATGGCAAGCCTGCTGCATCTACATCCATGGCTACCGCAAAGGCTTTCGCTTCGTGCACCAGTGCCATTTTTTCTTTGATGATTTCAAGATTCCACGGCTTTACCGTTGGGATTCCAAGTCCCTGTTCTTTGGCAATTGCCTTTGTAGCTGCCACCATGACATTACTGTCTGTACCATCCCCGGTAAAAGCTGCAATTCCGCATTCCGCACAGGACGATACCAGAATATCATTATAGGAAATGTCATTGAGACAGTCTCCGTAATGCAGATTCACCGCTCCTACCGGGCCTGCAAAGAACGGATATTTAAACTCTTTTCCAAATAATTTCAGCGAAGTATCCACCGGAGCATTTTCCGCAATGGTATCCATCTGCACACGAATCTCTTTCCATTTATCATAATTACGCATAGCAGTATCGCCGATTCCCTTTGCACCGGGTCCCGGCATCTGATTCCGGCAGGCGCGTCCGTTGCATTCTACACATGCTTTACAATAATTTCCAATCCTTCCTCTTGCCTGTTCGATACATTCTGCATAATTCATTTTTCTTTCCTTCTTTCCACACTTTTTCTTCTCTGACGTTTCCTTATCCACATATCTATCTGCTGCCAAGCACAATCTGTATCAGATTCTTATCCAGCATTATGGTACGGTTCCACGGATTTAAAATGACTCCTTCGATTCCCTCTGCCTGCAATGCTCCTTGAAAAAGCTTTTCTATATCAGCTAAGAATGTGGATTTCACACTTCCGCCGCCTTTTAATTCTTCTTCAAAGCTACTGAAGGCTGCCCACCAGGTCTTACCATCTGTCTCAATCGCCTGTAGCAGCATCTGGCTTCCACCCTTCGGTGGTTTCACTGCCACAATCACCTGACCGCCTTCCTGCATTCGCCGGCGGATTACCGTCAGTGTATGGGCTAACTGCTCCGGTGTTGCCTCCTGCTGCAAGCCGGCAATTGCCTGTTCGATTTTTTCATTTCCTATCAGTCCCTCATCTATCTTTTCTTTTGCCATATGTGTATTCCTTTCTGCCGGGGCTATTTTTTACTGCTTAGCACATTTCCAGCAGTGCCAGTCAGGGAAAAGGCAGCAGGTTATTTGCAAGCAAAACCTGCTGCCTTTTCCCTGACTGGCACTGCTCATTATAACACACTTTTGCTGGAAATAGTGGCATCTTAAAGCTATCTGTATTATAATAGCATGGTATTTCATTTTAGGATTAGGAGATTAGACAACATGACACCAGCTAAAACCAGAAGTTCCAACATTGAATTATTGCGTATTCTGGCTATGTTTATGATTATTATTTTTCATATTTCTGACCACTGCGTGAAGGTACAGTTAACAGACACTGCTTCCATGCTGCGTATGAATAACGGACTGTTCTGTGAACCTGTTTTTTATAAGAAGCTCCTGCTTCTTTCCACCTTTGCTCCAATGGGAAAAATCGGAAATGTTATTTTCATTACGATTTCCGGATACTTTATGGTTTCAAAGGGAAACGGAATTAATCTTGCCAAAATTTCCAAGAAATTGCTGTTACAGCTTGGTTTTGCCGCAGTTTCCCTGACACTGGTATCTTCCTTCTGGTACCGCATGACTGACGGTGTCTTTTTAAAACTGGTCAACATCAATAAATTTAACAGTATGTCCTGGTTTGTGGGCTACTATTTCTTCATTATGGTAATCGCTTACCTCTTTTTAAACAAGTTTCTGGCAAAACTGGACAAGCAGAAATATTTTACCTTTCTGATTGTCTTATTTGCATTTATCCAGTTCCGCTGGACCGGAAGTATGGCAAATTCCCTGGCTAACGGACTCCGGACACTGCTGACCGGTATTTTCTTATATGCCTTGGGCGGTTTTATCCACCTTTACAATCCATTTGGGAAAATCAGAACTTATTGCCTCTATCTGATTATTGCAGTTTCCTTCCTGTTTATTTATATTTCTGCTTATAATGTAACACAGACCAATATTCAGACTTACTTTTTAAATGAAAGCAAAGACATTTTTATCCAGAAGATTCCTTCCTTTTCAGACTATAGCATTATTCCGATTCTTGTGGGACTTTCTCTGTTTGAAATCTTCCGGCGCATCCATATTCCATGCAGCCGCATGATTAATTTTGTGGGAGCTTCCACTTTTATGGTTTATCTTTTACATGATAATGCTTTCGCTTACAGTCTCTGGAATACACAGGACTGGATTACCCTGCTCCATGAGCATCCATATATTTACCTGTTTAAGCATCTGCGCTGGGCAGCTGCCACTTTCCTCATCGGCATCCTTTTCTATATTATTTACCTGTGTCTCGGAAAAGCCCTCAGCAAATGCAGATGGTTAGTGATGAAAGAATAATCTTCCTTATATCTGTTGCACAATTCTTCCTTTTATGCCATGATAGAATTGGTTTTAAAAAAAATACACGGGAGAAAAAAGAAAATGGAAGAATTTAAAAAGGATTTATTGAAAGTCTGTGGGAAAAACACCGCTGCACTGATTATTTTCTTTGTATTAGGTGGCGTTTTCCTTGCCTTCGGTCTTCTGATGTGGATTACTGCTTATGATCCGTTTGACGCACAGACCGATGGTTACGCAACAATGGAAGTTACTTATGTAATGGGGCCATTTGCGGAGCTTACTTCTGATGGAAAAGATCACACAGAATTCTATATTGCAGAGGATTCTGAAGGTTACTGGAGTATCATTGCTACCAAGGGAGAAACTTCCCTTCCGGTCTATGGTGTAGACGTAGATGACACTGTTCTCGACAGCTTACCTGCTCACACGATCCGGGGAAAAAGCACCAGCATGCCTCCTCAGGCAGCTCATTATCTGGTGGATTATCTTTCTGATACCGGACTGGACATTACTACTTACAACTATGACGAGTACTTTGGTGACCATTATCTGGATACCACACACACAGCCGTTGAAAACAGCATTGTACTCTATGTGATTGCTGCCGTATTTATAGTTCTTGGTATTATTATTTTTTCAGCAGGCGGCAACAAGAAAAAGGCCGTTAAGAAAAAGATTGCTCTCTTAGAACAGAATGGCGGTCTGCAGCGGATTTACTCTGATTTTGCCAACAGCCCACGCATTTTTTCGCCAAAGCTTGGCGTTGCTGTTTCCAATCATTTCATATTGGATTACAACAATACAAAGGAAGGCTTCTATGTCACTCCTTTAGACGATATTACGAACGTTTTCAAATGTAACATGTTAAATGGAGACCCGACAACAACCAGCTATATTGCACTGGAAACTGCAGATGGTAAACGTACTCTGGTTGCCGCTCACAGTGGAAAAAGCAAAGATTTTGATCAGGTTCTTAATCAGTTAAAAGCAAATATTCATCAGGGAGGTGTTATGACATGGTAATTATCTACGGTACAAGAACAGTTTTTAAACGGGAAGGCCCGGTTGGCACTTCTGTCTGCCCAAACTGCCGGCATAATGTCATGCATACCCTTTGCAGACAGTTAAATCAGGCAACCCTTTTCTATATTCCGATTTTCAGCCACCAGAAACAGCGTGGCATTATGTGCGAAAGCTGCGGTATGATTACACCGGTCAGCGCACAGGAATACCGGGAACGGAAACAGGCTGCAAAGATGTATTATTAAACAATGTCTTATTGATATAACGTCAGCTCTTGCAGACATCTGGCAACACAAAACCGCCACATACACAGGCAATACGCACATCTGATGATGGCTTTGTCTTATGTATGTGGCGGTATTTTAATACTTACTTCTTCTTAGAATACTACGACTAAAAGCATTTTAAACTGCTCTTTTCCATATACGGCATGTGGATGTTCTGCCGGCATTACGATGGACTGTCCTTCCGTCAGTTGGAATTTCTCACCATCAATGGTTACTTCTCCAACTCCATCCAGACAGGTTACAAAGGCATCTCCGCCGGAAGCGTGTGTGCTGATTTCCTCGCCCTTTGCAAAGGAAAATAAGGTTACGCTTACTGCATCATTCTGTGCCAGTGTCTTACTTACAATCTGTCCATCCTGATATGCTACTTCTTCTTTTAAATTTAAAACTTCTTTCTTGGAAATATTTTTTAATAAATCTGCCATTTTTGTGCTCCTTATCTTTTCTTTATCTGATTTGTATAAACCTTTTCGGTGGGTTTATCCATATTGTAGCAGATAACGGAGTGACTGACCGTTGGATTTCCAACATTTATGCAAAGAATTTATTTCAATAGGAAATCTCTTATTTTTTATAGTACATTCTTGCTTCATACGGACGAAGCACGGAAGAATCCTCTGTCTCTTTATAGTTGGAAATGAGAAGCTCCATATCCTCTGTCTCTTCCGTCAAAGGCATTTTCACAGTATTGCCATAGAAATTGCAGACAACAAGCAGTGTCTCATCCGCATTTTTACGCTCATATGCAAAGATATTTTCATCCTCGGCTAACAGTAATTTGAAGCTGCCGTCCACCAAAACAGGATACTCTTTTCTAAAGCTTACCAGCTTCCGGTAGCAGTTGAAAATGGAATCCGGGTCATCTACCTGGCTCTTGGCATTGATGGTTTTATAGTTGTCATTTACTTTTATCCAAGGTGTGCCTGTTGTAAATCCGGCATTTTCCGTATCATCCCACTGCATTGGTGTTCTGGCATTATCACGTCCCTTGGCATAAATGGAATTCATAACATCTTCCTTATCATAGCCTGCTGCGATACGCTCCTTGTATACATTCTGGATTTCAACATCCCGGTAATCCTCGATATTATAGCGGACATTTGTCATACCCAGCTCTTCGCCCTCAAAAATGTATGGAGTTCCCTGCATGCCATGTAATAAAATTGCCAGCATTTTTGCAGACTCTACCCGGTACTCCTTATCATTGCCCCAACGGGATACGATACGCGGCAAATCGTGGTTGTTCCAGAAAAGGCTGTTCCAGCCACAGTTATAAAGCTCTGTCTGCCAGCGGTTCATAATCTGTTTTAATTTCAAGAATGGCAGCGGTGCCAGATCCCATTTATCCTTGCCTTCCTGCTGATCCAGCCCGATGTGTTCAAACTGGAATACCATGGAAAATTCGCTTCCATCCGGATTACTGTAAAGCTTTGCCCGCTCCGGGTCTGCGCCCCAGGCTTCTCCTACGGTAATTAAATCTCCCTTCTGGAAAGTTTCTTTGCTCATTTCACGGAAATATTCATGAAGTCTTGGGCCGTTGATGGTAATTTTCTTATCCGGCTCTTTTGCAATCTGGTCGATTACGTCCAGCCGGAAGCCGCCAACTCCTTTTTCCATCCACCATAAAATCATGTCATATATTTCTTTTCGCACCTGCGGATTTTCCCAGTTCAAATCCGGCTGTTCCGGCAAAAACTGATGGAAATAATACTGCTTTATTTCCGGTACCCATTCCCATGCACTTCCACCGAAGACGGCTTTCATATCGTTTGGCTCTACGCCTTCTTCCCCATCTCTCCACACATAGTAATCATGATATGGGTTGTCCTTACTCTTCTTTGCTTCCTCAAACCATCTGTGTTTATTGGAGGTATGATTTAAAACCAGATCCATAATGATGCGGATGTTGTATTTCTTTGCTTCTTTAATTAAAGCCTCCATATCTTCCACACTGCCGAACATCGGGTCAATATCCTGATAATCAGAAATGTCATAGCCATTGTCCGCCTGCGGGGATTTGCAGACCGGTGATAACCAGATTGCATCAATACCAAGCTTTCCAAGGTACTCCAGCCGCTCCATAATTCCTCTTAAATCACCGACTCCGTCTCCATTACTGTCCTGAAAACTCTTTGGGTAAATCTGATATACTACTGCACTTTGCCACCATTTCTTTTCTGTTACGTTATTACTCATTTTGTCCTCCTAAACTTTCTTTACTTATTTTTCTTCATAGCAGCCCCAATTTTTCAAATGCATCATACAATCCATTCTTATCCACATCCCCGGTGACATAATCTGCCATAGCCTTTATCTCGTCTCCGCCGCTTCCCATGGCAACACCATAGCCACAGTATTCTAACATAGGAATATCCACTTTGGCATCCCCAAAAGCTATGGTATCTGCCACATCTGCATGAAGATATTCTAACAGATGCGCAATGGCATTGCCCTTGGTGATATTTTTTACACCCAAATCTCCAAATAATGCAATTTCGCCGGCTCCGCCCCAGGTTCCAGCCTGCAAATCCGAAAATTCGGTCACGGCATCTTTATAATCCTGATACTGATTTAAGATAAAGCTTACTTTATTTACATCGTCCCGGTACAGCTCTCCATCAAAAATCATTTCCGGAAATGCATCCCGTACCTTTATTTTATCTGCGCCCTCTTTGCCTTTCCGCCTGGAATATTCCTGAATCACAGGTTCTCCAGCCTCTTCAAATCCGGCACTTGCAAACAGTCCTGCATTACTTTCCAGATAAAATTCCAGTCCGCGCTCCTTTAACCAGTCCACAATATGGCGGCACTGCTCCGGCGTAATCATCTGGTGCATAACCACATGTCCATGATCTTCCACATAACTTCCGTTTCCGCCTATCATTCCATCCAGTCCGATTTCCCAGATATTCTCATAGACTTCTGCTTTACTTCTTCCTGTGCAGATATACACTCTGTGTCCGTTTTCTCTTGCCTTCCGCACCGCAAGAACTGCTGATTCCGGCAAATGATTTTCATAATCCACCAAGGTTCCGTCAACATCCAGAAAAATGATTTTTCCCATACTGCCCGTCCTCCTACTCCTTTTCTTCTATCCTACCTGCATTTTTTGAAGAAATCAACATTTTCTTCTAATGTATTTAAATCAATTGGTCGATAAAGTTATTACATGGATGGCATTTTATTTCAAGGGATTGATTGAGATAAAGTGTCTTTATTTTTTCTGATGATTGCAAAAATGTATGGATTGTAAATTTATCAGGATATTCAAAGTGTATCTGGGTTTTGACATAAAATACCGCAGCTCTAAGATACATGTTTTTCTTTTGTTTATTAAGCCGGTCTTTCCAATGTTTGACAAATCACAGGACTGTTCGTCGAAGTGCGGATGCATCTTAAAGCCTGCAAGGGGCACTTGGAATTTCGTCTGGCAACAGGCAACGCCGGCACAAGGAAGTGCCGGCGAGGCGCATATGAACACGGATGTGAATTTGCGCCGATTGCCAGACAAAAGGTTATCCTGCCGAAATTCTTAGTGCCCCTTGCAGGCTTTATCCGCATCCGTACCCGACGGACAGTACTGCGATTGTGTCAAAGCAACGGAAAGACAGCCTGACAGCAAGAAAAACATGTACCTAAGAACTGCTGGCATTTTACACCAGATAAACCCAGAATGCACTTTGAATCCCTGAAATCTTTACAAGTTACAAATATGCTTTTGCAATCACCAGACAACAACTTCTGAAAGGAGCTCTTATGGCAATTAACTCAATATGGAACAACAACTCCCCAATGGACTACCTCGGTTTTCTGTCCACTGACCCGGATAACAATACTGAGGATAACGAATGGCTGACTCATTTTCAACAGCTTGTGCAGGAAAAGCTTTCTGAAATGAATGAGGATAAGGATTCTGCAGCTGCGGTAAATCCGGCTGAAGAAATTGCGAAATGGAAAGAAAATATTTATAACAAAATGAAAAATGGTGAAACCGAAGAGAGCTTTCAAATCGGTGGTCAGTCTTTCAGCATGAAGGAATGGGACAAGCTGTTAGACTCCTTTGATAAAGCGGAAGAAGCTTTACAGGAAGCTATTGAAGAGGAAGAAGAAGTTAAGGATAAGGAAATGGCAGAGACAGCAAAGAAAAGCATTGTAAATGATACACCAGCCCAGCCTCTTATCGATATGCTTTTATCCGATACCCTTAAGGTTACGTTTCCAACAGATGCCACAAATGAATCTGATGAAGATGCGGAAGATGTATTTTATATGGTTGCCATGGATGAAAAAGGTATCCGCTGCATCAAAAATGGGTCTGATACTTACGAATGGAAAATTGAATTTGAAGACGATTCCCAGTATGAGGCTGCCTGTGATTTCTTAGGCTGGGCTTCTCCACGAATGGACAAGCTTTTATTTGCAGCCCATGACAATTTCTGGATGGATTATCTGAACGGTGACCTTGATGTAGATGCTTTTAAAGACTTCTTAGAGGGCACTAATAACGGCATTCCAAACTATGGCATTGGTGATGAGGAAAATATGTACATTGACGAGACGAAACTTCAGTGGACAAAATATATGAATCCTCTGGGTGCCCACTTTGGTACCCCGGAAGAATTATTTCCGATTCCGGAATTATAGATTAAATACAATAAAACAGGCACTTTTTTCTGTCAAAACGGGCATGTCCAAAGAAAAATGAAATTGGTAAAATAAAATCGTAAACCTTGATTTTGTCGGTTTGAATCTTACTAAAAATCATTAAAAGGAAAGGACGAATTATGGGAAAAAGAAAAAAGTTACTAGGTTTGATTTTGGTAGTCTGTATGTTGTTTACACTGACACCGATAACTTCCCGGGCAGATGTTACAACAAAGAAATGGACAGATTTTACAGCAGCTGATTTTGCTGGCGGAAATGGGACAAAGGATGATCCATATCAGATTGCCACGGCAGAACAGCTTGCAAAGCTGGCATCAGAAGTAAATTCCGGAGTACCTGGACAAACACATTCGGGGGAATATTTTAAATTAACCGCTCCGATTGATTTGAGCGGAAAGCGATGGATTCCTATCGGTTATGGAAATGCAAGTTCCAGAGCTTTTTCAGGATATTTCGATGGAAATAATCAGGTCATTACAGGCTTATATGTGGATGAAAGGGGAAATAACGTCTGTGCCGGCTTGTTTGGTGTCGTAGTAGCTGTATCTGATGAAACAGTACTGAAAAATTTCTGTATTGAAAATGCTACCATCTATGCCGGAAATTCCACGAATGCAAATGCCAGTCCGGATATTTACGGTGCCGGAGTGCTGGTAGGTTCGCTTACAACGATGGGTGGTTCCAGAGCTACCTTTGTTGGAGTAGAAAACTGTCAGGGAACCGGACAGGTAGACTCCAAGATGTATGCCGGAGGGCTGATTGGTGATGCAAGCCGTGCCCATGTTTCGGATTGTTCCGCGGATGTTACTGTGACAGGAAGGTGTATCAGTGGTGGATTCATCGGAAATGTTTTCCAGGGCTCCTACAAAAACTGTACCGCCAAAGGCAGCGTATCCGGAGGATGGTCAACCGGCGGGTTTGCCGGATGTGTATTTGAGTCCGACGCCAGTGTGGAAATAGAGCATTGTGCATCTTATGGCAATGTTGAGGCAAATGACTGGAATACCGGTGGTTTTGTCGGATATCTGGAAAAAGGAAAGATTCGTAACAGTGTTTCCTATGGTAATGTAAAGAGTACGGTGGCAGGCGTGGAGCCGAAAACCGGTGGATTTTCCGGTACAAATACCGAAGGAAATATTCAGAACTGTAATGCTGCAGGTACTGTAACAGGTTCTCATCCAACAATTGCACCGGGTGGATTCATTGGATATGATAATAATGGCACCACTGCTGGCTGCGCTTTTGATAAAAAGAAGAACCCTTCTCTCAATGGTGTAGGTGCGGATAGTGGAACACCTGGTTCCAACCAGATTAAGGCAGCAGACACAACCTCCCTGCTCTCAAATATCTGCGGCAGTTATCTTGGCGGACATACACTGTCTAAGGTTGACAGAAAAGAAGCAACCCATCTGACAGAGGGAAATATACAATATTGGGTCTGTGCAGACTGCGGTGGTTATTTCAGTGATGCAAGTGGAGCAAATATGATTACTTCTTTGGATGTTGTAATCGCAAAATCAGCAGAGCATACAGCAGACCGTACCGGATGGCATTCCGACGCGGATAATCATTGGAATACCTGTGAATGTGGTGAAAAAATAAATCAATCCGGACATAGCTTTACCTGGGTAATCGACAAGGAAGCTACAGCTACGGAAAAAGGTTCTAAGCATGAGCAGTGTACAGTTTGTAATTATGCTAAAACTGCAGTCGAAATCCCGCCGGTAAAAACCGGAACTGAAGAAACCAAAACTTCTTATAAAATTATAGAAGGAACTGAAAGCAGCTATGTCCTGCAGAGTGGCAACAGCCTTACCATCCGGGTGGATGCAGAGTTCTCTAAATTTGCCGGAATCAAAGTAGATGGTGTTCAGATTGGAAAAGATAATTATGATGTGAAGTCCGGTTCAACCATTGTTACTTTGAAATCCTCTTACCTGAATACACTGACTGCCGGAACACACAACCTGGAAATGTTGTGGACAGATGGTTCTGCAAGTACTACGTTTACCATCCAGGCAAGCGTAAACCAGAATCCAGACAATAAAAATCAGGAAACGGCTACAGCCTCAAATACCCAGCCTGCAACTCAAACTAATACAAAGCAGACTACGGATAAGTCTCCGAAAACAGGGGATTATAATAATCCTTTGGTATGGGCGGCATGGCTGATTGTTTCAGAAATTATTATTGCTGGTACCGTTTATTATCGTAAAAAGAAACATTTGTAAATAAATATTACCCCATAAAAATGCTCTCTATGTAACAAACTGTATCATTTTACAGGAAACGTTATATAGAGAGCATCTTTCATTCCGTCAAAAATGCTCCAATATAGAACCATTGTATTACCAGAAAATGATGGTCATGTTATCAAAAAAGGAGTACCGGGATTGTAGTGTTCATGATTGTGGTGTCAGGAAGAAAAGATGTGCTATATGCCCCACTTGTGATATACTTAAATATATCTGGAATCATTAAAGCAATCAAAAATTGGGATAGGAAAATTTTTCATTGAAAGGAACGGGGATACGATGATATTATCGGACAGAGCCGTACTTCCTTTAACCGGAAGCACATTTGAGCCAGGAAACGCTGAAAAAGTAATTAAAGAAATAGAAGATAAAGAATCAGCACAGATTGCATTAGCAGAATATTATTACTTTTCTGCCAATGCAGAACTGTGTGCAGAGACTGTGAAACCATATTTGTCGCATGAAGATATCATGCTTCGTTTATCTGCAGATATGCTCTATACCTTTGCCAATCTGACAATTGGAGATTCCAGAGCGGCACAACAGGACAGAGATTGTTTGCAATCAGCCTTCTGGCACATGAAACTTATTTAAGGCAGGAATATGCCCGGGCAAAGGGCCTTGTCCAGGGAGCTTTTTTGATGGCAGATACGACATATCCCATACCCATAATATATCTGAACTGTGTGCAGGCAATGTGTCAGATTAATCTGAAAGAACAAAAAGAAGCCATACACTCAGTAAATTCTGCATGGGAAATGGCCAGACCGGATAGATTTTGGGAGCCATTTATTGAGTATCATGGGCTGTTACAGGGATTATTGGAGGTCTGTGTCCGAAAAAAAGAACCAGAGATTTATAAGCAGTTGGCTGGCGGGATAATCTCATTTAGTCGTAGCTGGATGAAAATCCACAATCCTAAGATGCAAAAAACAGTGACGGATCTCCTGTCTCCATTGGAGTTTTCCATTGCAATGCTGGCATGCCGGAACTGGACCAATCAGGAAATTGCAGAGTATTTGGGATTTTCAATGAACACAGTTAAGCATTATGTAGCAGGAATTCTGGAAAAGTTAGGCATCGATAAACGGGATAAAATTAAAAATTTTGTAAATCAATAATATACGAAGGAGAAGGTTTATGATTGTAAAAAGATATGTGAAAAAAAGTACCATCTACATTATTGCTGCCGTTATGGCGGTCTTAACTGCAGGGGCCTTGTATCTTGGAGTGGTTCATCGTTTTACTTATGGGGCAAAGTATAAGAACTACACCACCTGGTCTGCACAGGTTCTCTCTCTGAAGGAATACAAACATGAGGACAGCAATGATAATGTTTATTACCACTACTCGGCTTTTTTAACCTATAACGTGAACGGAACGGTTTATACTCCGGTTACCGATGAGGTCTTTACGGAAGAGGATGTTCCGATGGAAGGCGAAAAGATTCCGATTTTCTACAATAACAGTGACCCCGCTGATTATGAGCTTGTCAAATACGACTGGTTGACGAAGTCCTATATTCCTCTCAGTGACAAAGGCGATATCTGGCTTTTTACAGCATTTCTACTACTGGGATTTGTTCTGCTTCTGATTCCGATGAATCTGGAAAATGACCAGGTGCAGGGCGTCATGATTGGAAGCGGACTTCTGCTATTTGGTCTTGATGGTATCGTAATGGGTACTATTATGCATAAATTTCAAATGTTCTTCCTGGCTATCTTTGGTATCTTCGGCGGCATTATCCTGTTCCGCTACCTCTTTATTCCAAAGGAGAAACGCCAGAAAGCCGATGCGGTATCTGCATCCCTGCGGCTGTTCAAGGTTGTTGATATTTATGTAAATCCACAGACCGGTGTGAAAACTGTGGTATTTTCCATGCCGGAAAATAACGGTGCGACCTATGAACTGTTTTCCCTTGACGATATTTATAATCAGTATAACTACGGGGATATGTACCAGATTGACAAGACGGTTCTCTTAGGATTTGGTCTGGGACGACAGATTAACGGCTCTTATACCATTGATATTAATGGTCTGAACCCTTCCCATATACAGCCTTTGAACCCTATTCTTAAGAAAATGTTTTCACGGGTATAAAAACTGCGAGGGACACGTAAATCGTGTCCCTCATTTTTTGCTTATTTCTGGTTTGCCGGTTCCATATTAACGGCTTTTCCTTTTATCTTCGCATGCTTCATGGCATTTAAGACTTCTTTTCCATATTCTCTTGGCACTTCCACAAAGGTATATTTATCAAACATATCAATGGCTCCCACCAGTCTGCCCGGCATACCGGACTCTCCGGCGATGGCGCCAAGAATATCTCCCGGCTTAATCTTGTCTTTCTTTCCAATGTTGATAAACAGTCTTACCATTCCCTCTTCTGCACCGGTATTGGCAAAGTCGTATTCTTCTTTTTCAGAAGAACTCTCCCCTGCTCCCATTGCCTGATAGAGGAAGGCTGCTGCAATATCCATGGCAGTATAATCAGCTTCATTTACCTGCTTCTCAATCAGCTCTATCATATCAGAAAGATTCTCTTCCTCAATGATAGTTCCAATCTGTTCCATGATATTTTCAGCCTTTATCTGTGCCACATCATCAGTGGATGGAATCGGCTGTGCTAAAATCTTTGTCTTGCAGTAACGCTGGATATCTTTTAATTTATAGACTTCCTTGCCTTTTACAAAAGAAAATGCCTTACCACAACGGCCTGCACGTCCGGTTCTTCCGATTCGATGTACATAATATTCATCATCCTGCGGCAGGTCATAATTAAATACCGCTTCTACATCATCTACGTCAATTCCTCTTGCTGCCACATCCGTTGCAATAAGAATATCCGTCTTTCCTTTCCGGAAATTATTCATGACCCGGTCTCTCTGGGACTGCTTCATATCTCCATGAAGTCCCTCTGCACTATAGCCTCTGCCGGATAATTCCGTTGCCAGCTCATCGACCATTTTCTTGGTATTACAGAATACCAATGAAAGCTTCGGATTATAATAATCCAAAAGTCTCGTAAGGACATCTACTTTATCCTTGCGTTTTACATCATAGTAATACTGGTCAATGTTGGCTACGGTGAGTTCCTTTTTTACAACCTTGATATTGACTGCATCATGCTGGTATTTTCTTGTAATGTCAAGAATCGGCTTTGGCATGGTTGCAGAAAACAGTACGGTCTGATGCTCTCCCGGAATATATTCTAATACAGTTTCTATGTCCTCACGGAATCCCATATTTAACATTTCATCCGCTTCATCCAAGACGATGGTATGGACAAAATCCGGGCGGATGGTTTTTCTGCGAAGATGGTCCATCAAGCGTCCCGGTGTTCCGATAATAATCTGTACGCCACCCTTTAGGGCTTTAATCTGGCGGGAAATGTCCTGTCCACCATACACTGGCAGCACTTTTACACCGTGCATATATTTTGCCAGCTTACGGATTTCGTCTGCCACCTGAATGGCGAGCTCTCTGGTGGGAGATAAAATCAAAACCTGCGTTTTCCGTAAAGACGGGTCTACTTTCTGTAAAATCGGAATTCCAAAAGCTGCTGTCTTGCCGGTTCCGGTCTGAGCCTGTCCGATAACGTCCACACCTGATAAAACCACCGGGATTGCCTGACTCTGAATCGGTGTTGCCTCTTCAAATCCCATGTCCGCAATTCCTCTTAAAATCTGCGGATTTAAATCTAATTCATCAAATCTGATTGTATTCATTCTTTTCCTTCCTGTTGCGGGAACTTTTTCCCATCTGTCAGTAACCTGTTCTCCAGTCACTTTATAAAAAGCCACCGCGGCTAATCATAACAGACTGTTTTTTGCTTGTCAATTTACTGCAACAGATTTTTCTTCGACAAAATCAGCGCATCCTTCTGCTTTCTGGTCAGCTTTTTATAGGCTGCTTCCTTCTGCATGGCCTCCTCCTTCGTCCCGGATTCCTCTAAATACCGCAGCTCCACCGGTCCCCGGTTTCTGGTATACTTTGCTCCTTTTCCACTGTTATGTGCTTCAATCCGCTTGTCGATATCAGTCGTCCAGCCGGTATAGAGGCTCCCATCCCGGCAGAGCACCATATAAGTGTAATTATGTTTCTCTTTCATGTAATCCTTCCTATGTAGACCGGGCACCGCCCAGTCTTATCTCTATATAAAGCAATCGACCAAAAAAGTATCTTACTCATATTCCATAAACTGGTAAAAAAGTATCGATTGCGGATTTTTGGCCGTTACATTTTATCTTATGCAGTTTTCTTATGTATGTTCCACTTACCGGCAGCTTCCAATACAGATTCCTCCCCGGTTTTCTTCTTTTACCTGATAGAGTAAATCATCGGCTTTCTGTAAAAAGTTCTTCATCGTTCTGTCCTCATCCGGTATATCATAACAGATTCCCTGGGAAATGGATACATAGTGCTGTGCCGCTGAAAAAGCATGCTCCATATCTAGGTCACGGATGCTGCGCTTTAATTTTTCTGTAAGAATGACTACGGCTTCCCTTGGATATCCCTCATAAATTAAAATGAATTCATCCCCGCCATACCGTGCACAGAAAATATCATCCTTTTCCGCTAACTTCTGAATTTCCTTTGCTACACGGCAGATACATAAATCACCCTTCTGATGTCCATAGTTATCATTATATTGTTTAAAATAATCGATATCCAGTATTTCCACTGCCACTGGAATTTTCTCTGCTATGGCATGTTCGAATACCTTCTGCGCATGCTGTTCTAACCGATAGCGGTTCGGGATTCCGGTCAGTGCATCGGTCTGGGACTGCTCTAAGAGAATCCTGTTTTCTTTTTCCATCTTCTTTCTGCTGTGGTTCGTCTCTTCCAATGTATAACGCATATCTAAGATGCAGGTCATGATATATTTATTTTCTTTTTCCAGTATCTCGGACAATTCAAAAAACAAACCGCATGCCTGCAGATATTCACGATTCTTTTCCTGCCGCTTATAATAACGGATTTTTAAAGTCAGAATCCGCTTCTGCATATAAATAATCTTAGCTTCCCTTGCCATCTTCTCTAAAAGTTCTACTAATTTCCAGAATTCCTCTTCCTTTCTGGTATCTAACAGCATCTCACAATAAGCATAAAGATCATCAAAAATATCAAGAATCGGCATTCTGGTATCTGATACCTTCTGCACAATTGCTATATTCCGGTCACATTCTTCTTTCTTTCCCATGGCATTACAGAGTCTTGCTTCAAAGCAGGCAAAGGCAATCTGCTCTAACTCTTCCAGATGTCCACTGCACACCTCTTTTGCCCGCAGTGCATATTCCTGTGCCTGCATATACTCTTCCTGATAAAAGCAGCTGTTTCCCAGTCCTATATAGATATTCAGAAGATAACTGTAATATTCCGGTATTTCCTTATTCTTCTGTAATAAATCATATGCCTGCCCTAAATATTTTTCTGCCTGCCGGTATTCCCTAAAATTATTGTAAAGCATACCAATATTAATATTGATAATAATACCAATATCATATAATTTATATTTTTCACAATACATTCTGGCATTCAGATAATAATCCATGGCAAAAGGAGCATTTCCACGATTCATGGACGTAATGGCAAGAATATTATAGGCTCTTGCTAATAAACCATGCTGTCTGGAATGCTCCAGGTATGGCAGGGAACAGGAAAGATTGCGAAATAGTTTATCCACATCATTCAGAAGATAATATGTCTCGCCACTGTAATAATAGGCATAGCCTAACAGTTTCTCATCATCCTGCTCTCTGGCATAATCTCTTATATTTTTACATAGCATCAATGTTTTCTCGGCATCTGTTCCCCGATTCTTCCGGACACCCTCTAACCATTCCAATACTTCGCTGCTGTAAGCATTAAAATCCATCTTTTTGCGCACCCTTTTTCGTATTTTTTAATGTCTTTTATTATATAGGTATGCGGCTCTTTTTTCAAGTATGGCTCTTTTACTCAAAGAAGCTTACCGGGTCTACCGGTTCGCCATCTTTCTGCAGGGCAAAATAAAGATTACTTCCTTCCACGGAATAATATTTCGTCGGTTCTGCAATATAACCTACCAGTTTTCCTTTGCCGACAATGTCGCCCACTTCATATGGCACTTCCTTAAGCTGCCCGTAAATAGCACTATAACCATCTCCTAAATCCATAGTCACGGTACATCCTGTGACAGCACTGTTGGAAATATCCGTTATCTTTCCTTCTGCGGCTGCGGATACCCTGTCATTTACTTCTCCGGCAATAATCACTGCCGGATTATATTTATACTGATCCAGCGTTGCAAAATACACGGTCTGATCCATGCTGTAATTTAAGACTACATTACCCTGTAATGGCCAGTTTAATCCATCCTCTTCCGCAAAATGCAGTGTTTTTGTGGTGGCTGCTGCCGCCTTTGTCTCTGGCTCATTTTCTGCCTCAGCCGCTGCATTTGCCGCATTTTCTTCTTCTGTCTGCCCGCTGTCGGACTGTGCCTGTCCATCCGAATCCTTTGAAGCAACTGCGTTATCAGAAGGTTTTATGATACTGTCTGCTTCTGCCAGTTTCTCCGATGCTTCTTCCTCTGTCTTTGGAAGCGTTGCCACAAAATCATCCGAAGCTCCATCTTCTTTCTTATTGCCTTTGTCTTTTCCTGCATCCTTATCTGCAACATTTTCCTGCTGCTTTTTTTCTTCCTTCTGGGAATAATTATATACTGCTGTCATTGCTCCTGCTGCCAGTACCATGACAGCCAGGGCAATCATCCATGATCTTCTTCCTTTCATTTTCTCACCATCCATATCTTATTTTTTATAAGTATGAACAGTTTTTTCATATATTATTCTTTTTTATATTTTATTCTTCTTTATATTTCATTTTTTTGTAATTTCAATTCCGGAATAATAATAACTTAAAATTTCCTGATAAGTTTTTCCCTCTTTTGCCATCTCATTTGCTCCATATATGCTAAGTCCATAACCGTGTCCTAAGCCTTTGGTCACAATACGTACCCTGCCATCGATTTCCCTGATATAAAAGCAGCCGGAATTCAGGGAAAATGTCTTGCGGAATTCCTCCCCGCTGACACTACTGTTCCCAACCTGTATGATTTTTACATATCCGCTTTCTTCCCGCTCTGTCACCACCAGCGTATTCACCCAGTCCTCCGCTGTAAGTCCTGCTTCCGGAAATGCCTGATTGCAGGTATCCACCAGTTCTCCTGCATCATAGAATTCCACCTTAAGAAAATCCTCTGATGTAATGTCCCATATGGATTCCACACTTTTGAGATAAGGAAGCTCTGTCCCTCTCGTTTTCTCTGCACTGACTGCAAAATAGGGAGCCTCAATTTCCTGTCCCTGATATGTTAAGACTTCCCCCTCGGTATCTATCAGGCAATTTTCTAATTTCTGATAATATCGATTATAATTTTCATTTCCAAACAATTTGGTCTGCTCTGCAACACTCAGTCCCGTCTCCGGTGCTTTTCCCTGCGACAGGGCATATTCATAATTGGTCCGCACAATAACTGCCTGCGCACGAATTGCTTCTTCTTCATAGGTAACCGGGATATCCCGTGCCAGAATAGACACAAGAGCAGCCATCTTCTCTTCTTCATCGGGATGACTGCTCTTATGTTGTATTTCATTGCTGTCTGTATCCAATAATATCTCATCTCCCTGGAACACCAGGGTCATAAGTATCGGTAATCCTGCAATAATCAGGCACAGACACAGTATCATTTTTATTTTTTCTTTCATATCCTGTCCACTCCTGTTCTACATATATATGTAACAGAAATGGATGTATACCAGTAAAATATTACTGCTTCATACGCCGTCCTATCTCATTGGAAAGTTCCGCAAACTGCTCTAAGGACAGTGCCTCCCCGCGAATGTTCTCCGGAACTCCAAGGCTTATAATGCTCTCCTGTATTACTTCCTTTGGTAAATGAATCTCCGGGGAATTGTTCAGACCGTTTGCCAGTGTCTTTCTGCGCTGGTTAAAGGATGCCCGGATAATGCGGAACATCAGCTTCTCATCTTCCACTTCTACCGGCGGCTTCTCATGACGGGTCAACCGGATAACCGCACTGCCCACATTCGGTCTTGGCATAAAACAATTTGGTGGTACGTTTGCCACGATTTCCGGTCTGGCATAATACTGTACTGCAAGGGAAAGTGCTCCATATTCCTTGCTTCCCGGTCCCTCCTGCATACGTTCTGCCACTTCCTTCTGCACCATAATCGTAATGCTGTCAATTGGCACATGGCTTTCAAACAGTCCCATAATAATCGGTGTGGTAATATAATAAGGCAGATTCGCCACTACCTTGATTGGCTTTCCCTGGTTCTTCTCTTCTGCCAGCTTACAGATATCAAGCTTTAAAATATCTTCATTGATTACTGTTACATTGGAATAATTCTTCAGTGTGTCCGACAAAATCGGAATCAGATTCTTATCTATCTCCACCGCAACCACTTCTCTTGCCCTCTCGCAAAGATACTGTGTCATAGTTCCGATTCCCGGACCAATCTCCAATACAAAATCATCCTCCGTCACTCCGGATGCATCGATAATCTTATCCAGCACATGAGTATCTATCAAAAAATTCTGTCCGAATTTCTTCTGAAAATTAAACCGGTACTTCTGCAGTACCTCTATTGTATTCTGTGGATTTCCTAATTCCGCCATGCCTGCTCCTTTATTTAACCGCTCTTTCTATCTTTTTCGAATAAATGTTCGTTTTTTCTTGCCAGCTGCATTTTTCTGTGTTACAATCATTTTAGAACAAATGTTCTGATTTGTCCAGTCCTTTTTATGATAACAGAGGAAAATAGTTCTACGCAACTATTATTAGGGATTTTCATAAAACTTACAATGGAAGATGGATGGCTGGAAGCCTGTCTTGTCTTTTTCTTATGGAAAAGCGGCACTGTTCATCGAAGGACAGATGCCTGATAAGGGCTGCTAGGGGCACTTGGAATTTCATCTGAAAGCAGGCAACGCTGGTACAAGGATGTACCAGCGAGGCACATATGAACAGGGATGTGAATTTGTGCCGGTTGCCGGATAAAACTACATACTACAAAGAAATTCCTAGTGCCCTTTGCAGGCATTATGCGGCATCTGACGTTTGATGAACAAGGCTGCTCTTATCTGATAAATCATTAAAACAGGACAGGCTTCCACCACTACTTCCTTTGCAAGTGCTTCTATATATTTGATAGAAAAAGAAAAGGTGATTGCTTTGAATATAACAGAAAACATGTCTTTATTGGAAAAACTGACCATCCTTTCGGATGCCGCCAAATATGATGTTGCCTGTACCTCCAGCGGTGTAGACCGCAAGGGAAACGGCCATGGCATGGGTAATTCCATTGCTCCCGGAATCTGCCATACCTTCTCTGCCGATGGACGCTGTATTTCCCTGCTTAAGATTCTTTTTACCAATGAATGCATTTTCCGCTGTGCCTACTGCCAGAATAACTGCAACAATGATGTGCCGAGGGCTTCCTTTACACCGGACGAAGTCTGTACCCTTACCATGGAATTTTACCGCAGAAATTATATTGAAGGTCTTTTCTTAAGCTCCGGTATTCTCATCAGCCCGAATTATACTATGGAACTGATTTATCAGACACTTTACCAGCTCCGTGTCCGCCATCATTTTAACGGATATATTCATGTAAAAGCTATTCCCGGTGCCGACCCGGTTCTCATTGAAAAAGTAGGCTTTCTTGCTGACCGTATGAGCATTAATCTGGAGCTTCCGACCGCAGACGGACTGAAGGCTCTTGCACCAAATAAGTCCCGCAAAACCATCTTAAAGCCCATGCGTCTGATTCAAAATGGCATTATGGAAAATCAGAATGAGCTGATGGTTTACCATAAGACCCCGAAATTTGTACCGGCAGGCCAAAGCACCCAGATGATTATCGGTGCCACCCCGGAAAACGATTATCAGATTATGAAGGTAGCAGAAGGCTTATACCAGAATTTCCAGTTGAAACGAGTCTTCTACTCAGCCTTTGTCAATGTAAATCATAATTCCAATCTGCCAACCCTTCCCGGTGGTCCACCCCTTCTGCGGGAGCACCGCCTGTATCAGGCAGACTGGCTGCTTCGCTTCTATGGTTTTTCTGCCGGAGAGCTATTAAGCGAAGACCGTCCGGATTTTAATATCTTCTTAGACCCGAAATGCGATTGGGCACTCCGCCACTTAGAAGCCTTTCCGGTAGAGATTAACCGGGCAGATTACAACACCTTACTACGTGTTCCGGGCATTGGTGTGAAATCTGCCAACCGTATTGTAAAAGCCCGCCGTCACAGCCGCCTTGATTTTTCCGATTTAAAGAAAATCGGAGTTGTCTTAAAACGGGCTGCCTACTTTATTACCTGCTCCGGTCGTATGATGTATTCCATTCCACAAAATGAAGATTATATCTGCAGCTGTCTGATGCAGGATATAACTCAGATTCCGAAGGAAATACGGGATTTCAGTTATAAGCAGATTTCCTTCTTCGATGAAGATGCTTTAAGTGATTTTAAACTGACCACCAACGATTTATGCGTCGGATAAACTGCTATAACCATGATTTTTCAGTAAACAGGAAAGGACTTTTTCTTATGCATATATTTCTCTGTGAAGATTCCATCGATGGCATCTTTACCGGCATCTATGATGCCTGGGCCAGCAGATATGGGCACAAAAATATAAAGCTTTGTATCAATGATACGATAACTTACGAACTCTTTTCTGAATATATTACTGTCACACCGGATTCCGAAAAGAGCGAAAAGGTTGGACGCACCATTATTGCCCGTCTTGGCATGGAGGTCTATCAGGATATTCTTCAGGCGGTTCTTGCCCATGATGATAAGAAAAAAAATGAGCACCCGGACAAAGCCGACTGCATTTACCGTACACTCTTATATGGATTTTCTTTAGCGGATGGTCATCGGATTTTACAGGCTCTTGGCAATCCTTATATTGCAAGAGTCTTTGAACTGAGTCGTTCCACCGGAAATGAAGCCCACCATCTGCTTGGTTTTTTACGTTTTCAGGAACTGGAAAACGGAGTCCTGTTTTCTACCATCCACCCTAAGAATCAGGTGATTTCCGTTCTGGCAGAACACTTTGCTGACCGCCTTCCGCAGGAACATTTTATGATTTATGACGCAACACACCAGATTGCCGCCATTCACAAAGCCGGCAGTGGATACTTCTTTACGGATGCATCCAATTTAAATCCGGACGTTATCACACGGCTTTCCCCTGCCGAGAAGGAATACCAGAAGCTCTGGTGCGGTTTCTTTGACAGCATTGCCATTGAAGCAAGAAAGAATCCGAAGCTGCAAAGTCAGAATATTCCAAAACGATTCTGGAAAGACACGGTGGAACTGGCATCCGGTAAATAAATGTTTCTATTGTTTTCTGGCAGACTTTACCTGGCAGTCTCTACCCGGCAGACATTACCCGGCAGCAGAGTGCATGCAGATGAAACCATAAACTGGATAATGTCTACTTTGCGCCATATCCTGGAAAAGATTTGTGTCCTGCCGGTATGGCAGAAGAAGAACGTACCGATTATGCACTGTTTGAGCTGAATAAATTATTGAAATATGTTGTCTATCCGGAAGATGTTGCCTGCATTTATATGGTGCCGGTTATGGACGAAGGCGGCTATGTCGTTCCTTCCAGGAAATTCGTACAGAGTGTCCGCGAGATTTGTGACAAACATGGAATTCTCCTGATTTTCGACGAAATCCAGTGTGGCTACGGACGTACCGGCAAAATGTGGGCAAGCCAGAACTTCGACGTTGTGCCTGATATTATGACAGTTGGTAAAGCCATTGCCGGCGGTCTTCCAATGAGTGCCGTGATTTCCACCCCGGAAATTATGGATAAATGGCCGGTTGGTACCCATGGAACCACTTTTGGTGGAAATCTTTGCATCTCCGATGTCCGTGGTATCGGTCTTATGATTGCCATTGAATTTTCCCATAAGGATGGCTCCCCGGCACCAGACATCTGGGCAAAAGTAAAGAAAGGCTGCTTAGAACGCCATATGCTCACCTTAAACTGTGGCGTAAATGGAAATGGTATGCGGTTTGCCACTCCATTAAATGTCAAAAAAGAAGAAATCGATGAGGGACTTTCTATTTTAGAGGCTTCCATTCAGGCATTATAATTACGGGAAACACGCCTGGCGAGCTACTCACATAAATAAAAGCCTTGCATTTTATTTTGACAACGTTTAGGACGAGAATATCAGTAAATTGACAGAACAGAGGAAATGCTATGGGAACATTATTATACCAGTCCATTGCGGACGATATCGAACGATTAATTTTACATAAAGAATATAAGGATGGTGACTGTCTGCCTTCCGAGCGTGTTCTTGCAACACAATATGGAGTCAGCCGTAATGTCATCCGGGAAGACTTAGAGCTTGCCATTGGACGGCATATTATGGAGCAGGAAAGTGTTCCGGATCTCACCCGTCTATATGATATCTATGGGCAGATGAATGATGCCTTAAACCAGCCGGAGCAATTTGTAAAACTTGATACTCTTTTTCACTTAAACCTTGCAGAATTAGCCAGAAATCTTCCGCTTCGTTTCTTCTATATGACACTGAATAACCTGATCAGTAAATCGATTTATTATGGTGAAGGAAATACCTCTTATGGAAGAATTACTGCACAGCAGGAGCATGAACAAATTTTATTATCCCTTAAGAACCGGGATATGGATGCTTATAAAACGGCTATCCACCTACACTTAGAATTAATCAGGCAGCTACTCCAGTAGGAGTGCTGCCCCTTTTTATTTACTTATTGCTGATATTTTTCCAGTATAAGTTTCGCCTGCTCTTCATCTATCTGCAGTTCTTCCTGCAATAATGACAGAATTTCCGTATCTTCTTTTCCAAGTTTACGGCTGAGTTTTATAATGCCTTCTTCCAGACCTTCTCGTTTTCCCTCCTGCAAGCCTTCTTTCTTACCTTCTTCCAGTCCGGCTTTTCTTCCTTCTTCTTCGCCCTGTCTTCGAATCCTCTCTTCTCTCTCAAAACTCTTCATATATGCAAGACCTACCTCTCCATCCCGCTTGACTGCTGTTACCATCCGGTGTAACTTTTTCAGATTCTCGGTGGAAGCATTCTCTATGGATGAATGCTCCATGTAATGCAGTAACTGTTTTAATTCCTCTGGTGGGTTTCCTTCCCTTCCTCTTGTATACAAAAATATCGTCTGCGCACCATCCTCATACTCTAATTCCGGCACTTCGATACAACAATTCTTGATAGTATACACCATACGATTCAGTCCAAAGGGGTCATAGGTTGTAATAAAAATTACGATGACATTCCGAAGACTCCCATAGGTATCACCTGCAGTCAGATTGCCTGCATCAATCTTCGCATGGTAAAACCGGACTCTTCGTGGCAATGATACAATTTCTTCTTTCCCATCATTCTGGTCCGGTTCTATATCAAAGATTTCTCCGTTCTCTTCATCCAGATATACATCCAGCCGAATGCCGTGAGTCTCTGTATTCTCTCCACAGAAGAAGCGCTGCGGCACTACTGTAAGCTTTCCTATCTGCCGACGCAGAATGCATTCCAAAATGTACCTCGCCGACTGTTCCCCGTAAATTTTGTGGCTGGTCAGGCTGTTTACCAGAAAGTCATCCACCAGATTCAGTTCTTCTAAAGTTTTCATGTTTCCTCCTTTTCCCATAATGCAAGGAAAAGCAGGATTACATATCCTGTTCCGATTCTGAAATTCCGCTTATTCAATGCACTATGCGTTCGTAAATTGTAATAAGAATTTAAAAGCATAGAATTCATTGAATTGACACAAGAAATTTAGATTGGCTTTTGCCACTTGAAAATCAGAACATATGCTTTGTGTTGATTGTAACAAATGCCCCTGAAGAAAACAAGTAAAATATTTATAAAATCTGATTCCCTTCTGACAGGAAGGTCACCTCACTTTTTGAAATAATTTTTTTGCATTCTCCCAGGTAACTGCTTCCACTTCTTCCGGTGTTGTTCCGGTCAGTTCGGCAATGGTTTTTACTACATAAATAAGATTCCTTGAATCATTCCGGGTGCCCCGGTGCGGTTCCGGTGCCATATAAGGACAGTCGGTTTCCAATACAATGTGAGGAAGTCCGATTTCTGCCACTGTCTCCTTCAGTTTCTTTGCATTTTTAAAAGTCACGACTCCGCCTACACCAATATAATATCCCATTTTTACATATTCTTTTGCCATTTCCCTGGAATAAGAATAACAATGAATGACTCCGGAAATGCCATCTTTATGTGCCTGCTGCATAATGTCCATGGTATCTTCTGCTGCATCCCTGGAATGAATAATCACCGGAAGGTCTGCTTCTCCTGCAATGACAAGCTGGCGGCAGAACATTTCCCGCTGTGCCTGCTGCACTGTTGGCTCCTTATCCCAATAATAATCAAGTCCGATTTCTCCGATGGCAACGGTTTTCTCCCAGGAAGCCTTTCCCTTTATCCATGCTAAATTTTCTTCCGTTGCATCTTCGATATTGCTTGGATGAATTCCGATTGCTGCATAAATATAATCGTATTTCTCTGCCAGTGCTACGCTATCCACGCAGCCGGCAAAGTCTGCACCTACGTTAATTACCCGCCTTATGTTCTGCTCCGGAAGAGAAGAAACAAGCTGTTCTCTGTCCTCTTTGAATTTCTCATCATCATAATGTGCATGTGTCTCAAAAATCATAAAAATCCTCTTTCTATTTTACAAATGCTGGTAATAAAATACCGCCAGCTGCGTCCGGTCTCTTAGGGACAGCTTTTCTAATATGCTGCTGATATAGTTGCGGACAGTTCCCTCACTTAAAAATAATGCTTCTGCAATTTCTTTATTGCAGCGTCCAAGTGCCACCTGGTGAATGATTTCCTGCTCTTTTTCACTGATATCATAGCTGGCATAGTCAAAGCTTTCCTTATTCTGCATCAGAACCGGAAGCTTATTCACAATTTCCCCACCAAAAACGCTCTGTCCGCTCATGATTGCATTTAACGATGGAACAATTGCTGCAAAATCCTGCTTCAGGCAATAGCCTTTCGCACCGATTCGTAACGCCTCCACAATATATTCATCATCGGAAAATGTGGTCAGAAACAGCACCCTTGCCGTCTTGTCTTCTGCAAGAATCTGCTCTGCCGCATCCAGACCATTCATTGGCTTCATCTGGATATCCATTAATAAAATGTCCGGCTGAAGCTCTTCATATAATTTTACCGCCTCACTTCCATCGGTGCCTGTTCCAACTACCTCCACTCCCTTGGCGCAGAGAATGGTCTGCAGGGAAAATACCACATCTTCGTCATCATCTATTATCAGGACTCTCATACTGCCTCCTCTTTCTTTCGAATTGATATAAATATTTTAAAACCTTTTTCGCAGTTTACATGAATGCTTCCGCCCAGCGACTCCACACGTTCCCGCATATTCGAAAGTCCCATGCCTCCGGCTGCACTCTTAAGATCATCCTTTTCTTCCCGCATCTGCTCCGTTGCCTTTTTCTGCTTTTCCTCATCCGTACCATTGTCCTCGATGGTCATCTGATACAGTGCCGGATGTTCCCTGAGAACAATCTCAATCCGGTCACCGTTGCTGTATTTGACAATATTTGACATTGCTTCTTTTACGGCTGCGATAAAACAATATTTGACTTTTCGTGGAACATTCTGTGACATATCGTATTCTAAATCCAGATGATAATGCTGCTTCATTTCCCGGGTTGCCTCTAATAATGCCTGCTTTAAATCCACGGAATCATCATGCAGATCATGCACACTTTCCCGGATATTATTCATGGCAAGATTTAAGGTATCATTTACCTTTAAAAGCTGACCATGCAGCGGTTCTTCCTCATATACCGTGCCAAGTGCTCCCATCTGAAGGATTGCCCGGGAGAGCATATGTCCCACATTATCATGGATTTCCCTTGCAATCCGGTTCCGCTCCTTTAGCGTTGCCATATAGATTTCCGTATCCTGTTCCTCTAAAAGCTTGCGGTTCTTCTCCCGCATCACAAGGCTTAACTCTGTGCTGGTATCCCGGAGTCGTATCAGATTCCGCTTTAGCTCCGTTGCCTGCCTGGTGCAATGAGCCAACAGCACCGCCACTAATGATAAGAACAGCCAGATGGCTGTCATCCACGGCTGGTACACCGGCAGTGCATAAAAGAATAAAACTGCAAATCCCATGCCCCACCACAGACTGAACCAGAAGCTGTCAAAAAATACCAGCGGCAGCAAAAAAGTAAAGCCCGGCTCGATTAGACACAGTACTGCCATTGCTATCAGCAATGCACCAATGACTTTCCGGTTTTCAATATAAAGAGTCAACGCTGCCACAATCAGACCAATGATGAAGATTACAACTCTGCGGTAGTCTCCCTCTAACTGGAAAATAAGGCAGCTGCACATGGCAAAAAGAAGTAACTTATCCAGTATTCTTAACATTCTTCTTCCCCTTCCTTAGGGTTCTACTGCATTTACTGTATCATTTTTCCTAAGATATGACAAATGTCATTTTATTTCCTGACAGAATGCACTTACCAGTCCTCCGCTCACTCTACTATACTACATTTATAAAACCGCTATTATTTATCTCTATCTACAGGAGGCATAACATGGATGCAATACAGATTTCACACTTGAAAAAATATTATTCCGATATAAAAGCAGTAGATGATATTTCTTTTTCTGTTAAAAAAGGAGATTTATTTGGACTGCTCGGTGTAAATGGTGCCGGAAAATCCACTACAATTCATATTCTTTGTACCTTACTGAAAGCAACTGCAGGAACTGTCAAAATATGTGATTACGATGCTTTAAAAGAAGCCAATGCCATCCGCAATAAAATTGGAGTTGTTTTTCAGAATAATACTTTAGATGATTATCTGACCGTAAAAGAAAATCTTTTGATGAGAGGCTTTCTATATGAAAAAGATTTAAAGACGGTTCAAAAAAATCTCTATGAGATTGCCGAAATTCTTAACATTCAAAATTTATTATCACGACCTTTTCGTAAATTATCCGGTGGTCAGAAACGACGCTGCGAAATTGCCCGGGCACTCATGAATACTCCTGAAATATTATTTCTAGATGAGCCTTCTACCGGGCTTGACCCGCAGACCAGAAAACTTATGTGGGACTGTCTGGAAAGTCTCCGGTTAAAGCGCCATATGACAATTTTTCTCACCACACACTATATGGAAGAAGCCTCTATGGCACAACAACTTTGCATTATGGATGCCGGAAAAATCATTGCTTCCGGCTCTCCATCCCAGTTAAAAAATAAATATGCTTCCGATACTTTAAAAATCTATACTGACAAAATTACACCATTGAACCGGGAATTGGCTGCTCTTTCACTGGCTTCTTATCGTCTCCCTAACGGAATTGCAATTCCCCTATCTACTACCAAAGATGCTTTGCATATCATGCCCCAGATAACCACTCCCTATGATGGCATTGAAATTATTCAAGGCAGTATGGATGATGCTTTTATTCAAATAACAGGAAAAAAACTGGAGGATTAACCTATGATACTAATTTCATTTATAAAACGTAATATCTTACTTTATTTCCGAGACCGAATCAGTGTATTCTTTTCTCTTCTTTCTACTCTTATTGTGTTAACCCTTATGATTGCATTTCTCGGACAGGGAAATATTGATTCCACAATTCAGGTTCTTGGAACCGGTCTGAAATACGAAGCTGTTCATGCATCTTCGCTCATCATTATCTGGACCATTGCCGGTATCCTGGTTGTCAATGCCGTAAGCATTTCCATGACTCTGGTGGGAACCATGGTAAGAGATGAGGAATCCGGTAAGATATCTGCATTTTTTGTTGCACCTGTAAAACGTGGATACTATGTTGCAGGTTATGTCATTGCTGCAATTATTGTCTCCTTTATCATGTGCCTGCTCACATTGATAATCGGAATCATCTATCTTGGTATTGCTAATGGCTCCTTTATAACTGCCCATGATACTTTAGAAATTCTCTTTGCACTTCTTGCAATTATTTTTTCCTCTGCTTCCTTTGTCTTTTTATGCGCTTCTTTTATTCATACCAATAGTGCATTCAATGGTCTGACCACGCTTTTGGGTACTCTGATTGGATTTTTTGCTGCAATTTATGTTCCATACGGCAATATGCCCCAGACTCTTAAATATATCATCCGCTTTCTTCCAGCCTTTCAGGGGGCTTCCGCCATTCGTGAAATCTGGATGAATCAGGAATTGCAATGGTTTCATTGCCCCTCCGAAATAAAGACCGGATATGCGGATTATATGGGACTTACCATTTCTTTTGGAAATGCCACTCTTTCCCCTCATATGAAAATACTATATATGTTTATCTCAGGTCTTATCTTCCTTGGTCTTGCAACGGCTATTCTTTCAAGGAAAAGACAACAGGAACGTTAAGATATGACAAATGTCATTTTATTTCCTGACAGAATGCACTTACCTTCTGCAGCTCTTTTCCCTATACTTAAGTTATAGGCGATTGCGAGAAGAGAAAATTTCATAAAGAAGCTGGCTTGCCAATGTCTGGCAAAAGCGCTGGAGCGTTCATCGGAATACGGATACCTTATGAGGCTTGTTAGGGGCACTTGGAATTTCGCCCAATATCCGGCAACGCCGGTACAGGGATGTACCGGCGAGGCGCATATGAACATGGATGCGAATTTGCGCCGGTTGCCGAAAAAACTACTCATGTTTCGAAATTCTTAGTGCCCCTTTTCAAGCATCATGCAGTATCCAGTTTCGACGAACACTCCAGTGCTTTTGATGTAACACAGCAAAACAGTTTTTATAAATTTCTTTTCTCCTCTCGCAATCGCCTGCACAACCAATCAACCTAAAAAAGGAGGAAACCTATGAGTACCCCAGTTGTAAAAATAGAAAACCTGGTGAAACGCTACAAAGAGCTTGTAGCATTAGACCACTTTAACTTAGAAATTGAAGAAGGTGAGATTTTCGGTCTGCTCGGTCCAAACGGTTCCGGCAAGACTACGACCATCAACTGCCTTCTTTCCCTGCTTTCCTATGACAAAGGAAACATTGAAGTATTTGGGAAAAAGATGAACCCGGATAGTTATGACCTGAAGCGGCAAATCGGCGTTGTTATGCAGAACGTTGCCGTAGTAGATGAACTGACGGTATATGAAAACATTGATTATTTCTGTGGGCTTTATGTAAAAGATAAAGCACTCCGGAAACAGTATGTAGAGGAAGCCATTGCTTTTGTAGGCTTAGATGATTTCCGTAAATTCTTTCCGAAGAAATTATCCGGCGGACTTTTAAGGCGGTTAAATATTGCCTGCGGCATTGCCCATAAACCAAAGCTGATTATCATGGATGAGCCAACCGTTGCCGTTGACCCGCAGAGCCGGAATAAGATTCTTGAGGGAATCGTGGAGCTGAACCGGAACGGTGCCACCATCATTTACACGTCCCATTACATGGAAGAGGTGGAGCAGATTTGTTCCCGGATTGCCATTATGGACAAAGGAAAAAATCTTGCCATCGGCACGAAGGATGAATTAAAGCAGATGATTAAGAAGAGCGAAAGCATTTCCATTGATATCTTAGACCTGCCGGATGCAGCAATTGATGAAATCCGTGCTTTAAAACATGTTTATGAAGTGACTTACGAAAATCACATGCTGACCGTTTTATGCAGCGGTGGAAGCCACAATCTCATTCATGTGCTGGATTATCTGCAGCAGCATGAGATTACCTTCGGAAAAGTGTATTCCGAGCTTCCGACCTTAAATGACGTATTCTTAGAGATTACCGGCAAAGAATTAAGAGACTAGGAGGAGAAAGATATGCTTCAAATCATGAAATATCATTTCCGGATTCTCCTTAGAAATAGGGAGCAGATGTTCTGGATACTGCTTTTTCCGATTCTGCTTGGCATTATGTTCAAGGTAGCATTTTCCAATATCAGCAGTTCCGAAATACAAAAGCCGGTTTCCATTGCTGTTGTAGAAGAAAATAATTCGGATGCATTAAAAAATATCAAGACCTTTTTAGAAAAAACGGAATTAAAAGATGGCGTTGCCCTCTTTGTTCCAACCTACTGCACAGAAGAAAAAGCCGTTTCCCTGTTAAAGGACCAGACGGTGGATGGCATTTTGTATACAGACAATTCTGCATCGGATACAGTCACACTTTCCCTTACGGTTTCTTCTTCTAGCTCTGATACCGTCCGCATGAATCAGAGTATTTTGCAGGCATTTGTAAAGCAGTACAATTCCTCGGTTTCTGCCATTGCGGATACTGCAAAAAATCACCCGGAGAACTTAGAAGCACTGCTTCAAAGTCTCTCTGAGCAGGTTACTTATACCAAAGAAGTTTCTTTAAACAAACATAATACCGATACTTATACACAGTACTTTTACAATCTGATAGCTATGGCATGCCTCTTTACCAGCCTTTCCGGACTGTATGTTTCCCTCAATAACCAGGGAAATCTCTCCGCCATTGGTGCAAGACGCAATGTCTCTCCGGTTCATAAAATGAAGGTCATTATAGCAGAGCTTTTTTCCAATGTGATATTCCAGTTTATCTGTAATCTGGTTTCCTTTGCATTTATTGTACTGGTGCTTAAGATTGATTTAACCTACCATCTCCCACTGGCAATCCTGACGGTATTTGTCGGCTGTCTGACCGGAACTACCATGGGCTTTTTCGTAGGTTCCATCGGAGCCTTTTCCGAGGGAACGAAACAGGGAATTCTTGTCTCCGGCAGTCTGCTGCTTTGCTTCTTAAGCGGGCTTATGGTTGGAAATATGTGGATCATTGTCGAGAATACCTGCCCGGTTATCAACCGGATTTCACCGGCTGCCCTGATTTCCCGTGCCTTCTATACACTGGGCATTCAGGATAACCTAAACCAGTATTACCAATGTATTCTGACACTGGTTGGCATTTCCGCTCTCTTCTGTTTGGGTGGATTCTTACTGACAAGGAGGAAAAGATATGCAAGTATTTAAAACTTTTCTGAAAATTGCAAAGAAGAAATTTCCTTCGGTGCTTTTATACTATATTATTTTTACCGTTGTTGTAATTGCCATGAGTAAAATCGGAGCATCCGACCATGAAACTTCTTTTACTGCCACAAAGGCAGACATTTATATTATTGACGAGGATGACAGCACTGCAAGCCACGCTTTAAGTGATTATCTTTCCTCCATGCACAATCCGGTCACTTTAAAGGATACGGATACTATGACTTTACAGGATGCCCTTTATTATCAAAAGGTTGACTATATTTTAACCATCCCGGAAGGCTTTGAAGAACAGCTTACTGATTCTGATGCCAGAGATTTCCTTCCGGTTTCCATGCGAAAGGACAACTCCAATGGCTATTTTGTAGACCAGCAGGTAACTGAGTATCTTTCCAGTGTCCGCTTATTTATGGCTGGTGGCTTCTCTCTTTCCGAAGCAGTAACAAAATCCAGTGAATCACTTTCCAAAGGAAACGATACTACGGTTCTTAAGCTTGAAGAAAAGGAAACGGATGGTGCACAGATTGGACTTACCTATTTCTTCCAGTATCTTCCTTATGTACTCATTAATATGCTGTTACTTGGTATGACTCCGATTCTGATGACCTTTAACCAGAAAGATTTAGGTGCAAGGATTTCCTGCTCCTCTCTTTCCTTAAAGTCCAGAAATGCGCAGATTACTTTAGGATGTATCGTATTCAGTCTCTTTGTATGGCTGCTCTTTATCCTGACTGCACTTTTTATCTACGGACCAGACACTCTGTTCTCGATAAACGGACTCCACTCCCTTTTAAACAGTGCCATGGTTCTGCTGTTTTCCATAGCACTTACGCTCCTTGTAAGTACTTTTGCACTCAAACAGCAGTCCCTCAGTATGATTGCAAATGTTGCCTCCCTGGGGTTATGCTTCCTTTCCGGAATCTTCGTTCCGCAATACCTTTTGGGAAAAGGTGTTCTTGCTGTGGCGCATTTTCTTCCAACCTACTGGTATATCCGCCTCAATTCCATGCTGGGCGGTATATCAGATGAAATACTTACCACTGCGAAATACTGGCGCTTTATCGGTATCCAGTTTGGCTTCTTCGCCGCAATATTCTGTATTTATCTGGTTTCCAGCAAATACCAGAAACGCAGCCGCAACGCTTAATTATCTACAGCAGCTTTGGCAACAGAAAGCCCCGGAAGAACTAATTTACAATGGTTCTTCCGGGGCTTCTTTCTATAGCTATTCCCTTATATGCTCTTTCTTTATGCAGCTAATCTGAAAATCTTATAATTAGCAGATTTCTGCTCCTGCCGGCATATCCTTTTCCGGTGTCAGAAGTGCTAATTCTCCATTTTCATCCTCTGCGCAAAGTAACATTCCTTCAGATAATACACCTGCAAGTTTTGCCGGTTTTAAGTTTACTAATACCATAACTTTCTTGCCGACCATTTCTTCCGGTGTGTACTGTTTGCGGATACCGGATACAATCTGTTTTACCTGGCTTCCGATTCTTACCTGTGAACACAGTAATTTCTTGGATTTCTCTACTGCCTTACACTCGATGATTTCACCAACCTGGAACTGCATTTTCATAAAATCATCATAAGTGATTTCTTCCTTTGGCTCAATGTCGATTACTTTTGCATTTTCATCACTTCCTGCACCTTCTGCCGGTACATCTTTGCCCAATGCTTTCTGCTCAGCCTCAAATTCTGCCTTCTGTGCGGCACGGATAGCTTCTACCTTCGGCATTACTTCCTTCGGGTCTAATCTTGCAAAAAGAATCTCCGGTTTCTCCGTTACTTTATTATCATTTGGATAAAGTCCAAACTGATTCAGCTCATCAAATCCACGCAGTCCTGTATTAAGCTGCGCTGCGATTTTCTCTGCGGTCTCCGGTAGGAAGCTTGCTAAAAGGCTTGCACCGATAGCGATGGACTCGGTCAGATTATAAAGCACTTCGCTTAAGCGGTCTTTCTTTGCTTCATCCTTTGCCAGTACCCAAGGTGCTGTTTCATCGATATATTTGTTGCAGCGGCGGAATACGTTAAATACTTCTGTAATGGCATCTGCCACACGAAGTCCGGACATCTTATCTGCAATCTTATCTCTTGCGCCGGTTACAACTGCCTTCAAGTCATTATCTACTTCTTCTGTGACTCCGGTGCTCTTTACGACACCGTCAAAATATTTATTGCTCATGGAAATGGTACGGCTTACCAGGTTTCCAAGGATGTTGGCAAGGTCGGAATTGAAACGCTCTACAACCAGCTCCCAGGTAATGATTCCATCATTTTCAAATGGCATCTCATGCAATACGAAATAACGGGTTGCATCTACACCAAAGAGGTCTACCATATCATCAGCATAGATTACATTTCCCTTGGATTTGCTCATTTTCTCGCCACCCTGTAAGAGCCATGGATGTCCAAATACCTGCTTTGGCAGTGGCAGGTCTAATGCCATTAAGAAAATCGGCCAGTAAATGGTATGGAAACGGATGATATCTTTTCCTATTAAGTGTAAATCTGCCGGCCAGTTCTTCTTGAATAAATCGGAAGAATTGCCATCTGCATCATAGCCAATCTTGGTAATGTAGTTGGTCAGTGCATCCAGCCATACATATACTACATGCTTTGGATCAAAGTCTACCGGAATTCCCCAGGAAAATGAGGTTCTGGATACACATAAATCCTGAAGTCCCGGAAGCAGGAAGTTATTCATCATCTCATTCTTACGGGATACCGGCTGGATAAACTCCGGATGCTCATTGATATATTCGATTAACCGGTCCGCATATTTGCTCATTTTAAAGAAATATGCTTCTTCTTTTGCCGGCTGTACTTCACGACCACAGTCCGGACATTTTCCATCTACCAGCTGGGATTCTGTCCAGAAAGACTCACATGGAGTACAATAAAGTCCCTCATAGGAACCCTTATAAATATCACCTTTATCATAAAGTTTCTTAAAAATCTTCTTAACCTGTGTCTCATGGTCTTCATCGGTAGTACGCACGAAATTATCATAAGAAGTATTCATCAAATCCCAGATTCTCTTTACTTCTCCGGCAACTTCGTCTACGAACTGCTTCGGTGTAATTCCTTTTTCCTCTGCCTTTAATTCAATCTTCTGTCCATGTTCATCGGTACCGGTCTGGAAATATACATCATAGCCTTCCAGTCTCTTGTATCTTGCGATTGCGTCTGCCAGTACAATCTCATAAGTGTTTCCAATGTGCGGTTTACCTGATGTGTAGGCAATCGCGGTGGTCATGTAAAACTTTCCTTTGCTGCTCATCTTCATTCTCCTTTTTATACTTTTGGTGCTCCTCAAGCGTTCCTGCGAGCCGCTTCGCTACTCGCGACCTGAGAAACTTCGTTTCACAAGCATTCCTGCGAGCCGCTTTTCGCTACTCGCGACCTGAGAAACTTCGTTTCACAGGTTTTCGCGGTGCTCCTCAAATGCTCGTGCAAGCACGGCATTTTCATCGCTACTCGCGAAAAAAAATCCCGTCTTCTAATGAAAGAAGACGGGTGTTATCCGTGTTACCACTTCTATTTTACACATACCTTACAATATGTGCCTCATGAAGTATCCTGCAATACTTCCCGCTATAACAGGCGGTCCTGTCGAAGCTTTGTCTCTTAGGATTCAGCCCCGCCACTCCAAAGCCATCTTCCATCTATCACCCTTGATTCCATCTCAGCTAAACCCTGCGGTTTATTGGAACTCTCTGTACAATTCCGATAAATGTACTCTCTTCTTCCTTGCGTTTATCATCTAGGTGTAAAACTAACACAATTTATTTGAAAAGTCAACCTTTGGAAACTTATTCCACATGGAAATACTGTACGCTTCCTGCCAGCTGGTCAGCAATCTCACGAAGCTGCTCTGCGCTCATGTATACCTGCTTAAAGGTATCTACAACCTCTTCCGTATCTTCGTAAGTCTTTTTCGTTCCGGATACGCTGTCCTGCGCTATATTAGAAAGAGTCTCAACTGCCTGCAGAACCTCATTTCTCACATTTGCAAGATGCTCTGTGGTCTCTTTAATCTGCTGGATGCTCTGCATGGAATTGGCTATCTGTGCCACAACCTCTTCCACTACCTTCTGGGTATCCTGCATGCTTTCACTCTGGCTCATAATGATTTCCTGCATCTTCTGCATAATCTCTACAGCCTTCTGGGAATCCTCACTTAACATCATGGCAGTCTCTTCAATTTCGTTGCTGGACTGGTTGGACTGCTCAGATAATTTCTTAATCTGTTCTGCAACTACGGCAAATCCTTTTCCGTTCTCTCCTGCTCTGGCTGCCTCTATGGATGCATTCAGACTAAGTAAATCTGTCTCTTCTGCAATCGATGCGATAAATGCGGTTGCTTTGTAAATCTGCTGGACAGAATCGTTGGTACGGTTGGTCTGTTCCTGTACTTCGCCGATAATCCGCTCTACTTCGCCATTGATGCGCTGGAGATTTGCCAGTGTCTCCGCTGCTTTTTCACTGGATTCATGCATAAATGCCGCATTGCTGTTTAATGCCTCCACCTCAGCAGAAGTCTCTGTTATATTATCTCCCATCAGCCGCATATGTTCTGAGGTACTCTTTGAATTCTCTGCCTGCTCCGTAGAATTTTCTACAATACGGTTTACGGCTGTGCGCACCTTATTCATGGTTCCATTGGTATTATCGGCCGCTGTTCCAAGCAGAGAAGATGCCTCTAACAACTTCTTGACATTCTGATTGATTTCAAGTGTTGTCCGCTGCATCGCATCACGCAGGGTAATCGTAACTCTGGAAAGGTCTCCGATTTCATCCTTACTCTTAAGCAGCTTATTATTCACCTGTACATTCAAATCGCCTGCTGCAATCTTCTCCACCGTTTTAATACTGGTTCTGATATTCTTACTGATCGTGCTTGCCAGCTTCGTGCTGACAATCAGGCAGACCAGCATAATTGCCACCACCGCTGCCACAATCGATCCTAAAAGCCGCATTACAACAGCATCTTTATCCTGCTTATTGGTTCCTACGAATACCATTCCCACAATATCTGTATCGGAGCCATTCTGATATACCGGCATAAAATAACCATAATTTAAAGTTCCTTCTATAGATACTGCCTGACTGAAATATTCTTCTCCACCATTTAATACTTTTTCTACAATGACATCTCCTGCTTTAGATTTTAAGATACGATTTCCATTCTCATCCGTTGCTGAAGTCATGATTCGTTTATCTCCATAGAAAAAAGTTACATCCATTCCGGTATTATCTTTAATCCGGTCTACCAGATTCTCTGATTTGGAAATATTGTAACTTCCCTTCCAGATGTCCCCATTGCTGGTCTCAAGATAATCTCCGGTATTCTGGTCATATGCTGCCAACGTTGCGGCAGCGGTTCCCTTTAATGCATCCTTTGTCTCATCCATCATGGAATTCTTTACCATGGTTACGGTAAATAGTATGGTGATAATTCCTAATATCAATACCGGTCCAATTGTAATTGCCAGAATTTTTTTCTTTAGATTCATTTGCTTCCCCCTACTCTACCACTTCAACTGTCTTAAAATACCAGTCTATTCCTCCGGTAATTGTCGCATCATCTAATGTTTTTCCTTCTTTTCCTACGGTTTCTCCGGTATTGGTCTCAATTACACCATCAAACACGCCATTTTCCCCGGAAAGAATTGCTGCCTTTGCCTCCTCAACTTTCTCCTCAGTTCCATCTGCACAGAAATCAGCAAGCGACGTAAGTCCTATCAGGTTCTCATTCATTCCACCATAATAATTGCTGCCATCCCATGTTCCGTCGATAACACTCTGCACTGCTGATGTATAATAGGCACTCCAGTTCCAGATAACACTGCAAAGACAAGCCTCCGGTGCATTTTTACTCATATCAGAATTATAACCGATACTATAAACACCTTTTTCCTGTGCCAATGTCTGCGGATATTCTGTATCACAATGCTGTGCAATGACATCACAGCCCATGTTAAGAAGCGTCTCTGCTGCCGCCTTCTCTCCGTCAGGGTCAAACCAGCTGTTTGTAACTTTTACATAGACTTTCGCATCCTGGTTTACAGAATATATTCCCAGTGCAAATGCATCTATTCCACCAGTTACCTCTGAATTTGAAGAATCCATTGCCGCTACATAGCCGATTTTATTTGACTTCGTATTCATGCCTGCTACAATTCCGCTTAAATAGCGTGCCTGATAAATTCTTCCAAAATAATTATTAAAGTTCTTTCCGTTGCTCATATATCCGGTTCCATGTGAAAAATAAATATCCGGATATTCTTCTGCCATCTCTGCGGTGGTCTCCATATACCCCCAGCTTGTGGCGAAAATAATATTACAGCCTTCGTCAATGCATTCCTGTATTGCTGCCCTGGTTGCATCTGCATCAGTATCCGAAATATTAATTTTACGCACAATCTGGTCATCGGAAAGATTTAAGTTCTGCTGCATTCCCTGAATACCAAGATCATGGGTATATGTATAACCACTTCCCTCTGCCGGATCGGATAGATGAATGACACCTACCTTAATCTCATCCTTCGGTATCCCCCCGGTATCACCCGATGTGTTATCCGCCACTGCTTCCGTGCCTTCTTCTACGCTGTCACTGCCTTCATTGGTAGCATAATCGTCTAACTGCGTGCTTTTCCCGCACCCGGAAAAAACCAAGCTGGCTACCAGTAATAAAGCACCGGTCAGCTTTATCATTCGTTTCTTCATAAATTGCTGCACCTCCCTATACCTTTCTCTTCCCTATTGGTATACCATTTATTATATCTTATGTTTTTTCATAAAACAACCTACCCATTGGTATGATTTTCTCAAAACAAATGGGTAGGTTGTCCACTAATCTTCAAAGATATTCAGTTTTGCTCCACATTTTCCACAGAACTCTGTGTCCTCCGGCACAGTAGCGCCACACTGCGGGCACTGACGCGCTCCTTTAATCTTTAATACTTCCTCTTTCATATGGTCAATTGCTGCAAATGCCTCTGCAATTGCCTGCATCTGCTGTCCATATGCACCATCTGCTTCTTCCTTGTGGTCTTCATAATAAAGCTTTCCAATCTGTGCATACTGCTTTTCAATAAAATCCTCTTTTGCCTTGATGTCAAAGTTTAACTTTGCAGTTCCGGATAAATCCTTTGCCTTCTGTGTGACATCCTTTCCTGCAGTTACCAGTTTCTCTCCCATGCGGTCAAAAAAATCCATTGTGTATCCTCCTTTTCTTACTATATTCCCCTGCGCGTCCGCACTTTACCTGATTATATACCTCTTGATATTGCTTTTCAATTGGGCGAATCTTAAAAAAGAATAAAGTTTTGGTCAAACGGATGTCTGCACCGTTTACCGGGTCCGGACGCGATAAAAGGGCGGCAAGGGGCACTTGGAATGCCAAATGTCCGTGTTGTTCAGCAAAGTGCGGATGCATGATAAGAGCAGCTAGGGGCACTTGGAATTTCGGATAGTGCCAGGCAACGCCGGCACAGGGACGTGCCGGTGAGGCGCAGATGAACATGAATGTGAATTTACGCCGGTTGCCAGTCAATCTCATATCCCTTCGAAATTCTTAGTGCCCCTTGCCGCCCTTATGTCGCATTCGGACTCACTGAACAGCACGGACATTACGCTTCTTTCACCCCCTAACGCTTTCCCCGGAAAACTTCATTCTTTTTTAAAGATTTTTCCAGATAAAATGTGCTATACTCTAGGTACGAATGCGAACCACAAGGAGATATCTATGAAGCAAAGATTTATTGCCCTGATTTGTATTGCCACCCTGGTCTTTTGCGGATGTGGTGGGAAGAAACAGTCTTCTGTACAGACGGATTCCGGCAGTGAACAGCCGGACGCTACAGAAGAGTCAACAGAACAGTCCCGGAATGACCCGGTAACAATAACATTTAATTCCAAAACAGAGACTTATCATGCCGATGATTTATCTACTGTTTTATTATATACCTCCTATCAGAAACCAACGGTGACCATAGACGGTCATCCGAAGATTTCCAAAACCATTACACAATCTTTAAACGAAGAACTGGATGCTTTCCAGGATGCCCGATTAGAAAGTCTGCTTTCCGCAAGAATTTCTTTTGCTGAGTCACCGGATTCCTTTTCCGCCTATCACTTAGATGAGGATTTTTCCTGTACCAGACAGGACAGCCGGATTATCTCTTTTGAGAGTACCAGAAAAGAATTTACCAGTGAGGAGACCCACAGTGCTGCTTATGGTGGGTTTAATTATGATCTGGAAAATGGCAAAACACTTACTCTTTCTGATATTGCTACAGATTCCAATGCCCTGATAAACAGTGCACTTTCTTTTATTAACCAGCAGCTTTTGTTACCGAACTACGGCAAAGTAAGCCAGCTTGCCAAACATGACGGCTCCGATGTATCTTCGAACCTTTTGGAACATGTACTGAGGGATGGCAACTGGTATTTTACCAAAGGCGGTATTACCTTTATCGCCAATCATGGTGCTATTACACCGTCTTATTCCGATACACTTTTATTTTCCGTTCCTTATCAGCAGCTGAATGCCCTGAAGGCTGAATATCATTACACCGGTAATTTTCAGTTGAACGCTTTAATGGGGTCTGCTGTTTCTGCAGATATGGATGGAAACGGAGAAATGGATGCCGTCTACTACGACACTACTTACAACGAAGAAACGGGAATGCTTTCTTCTACCCTGACGGTAGATGGAACCGATTATTCTGAAATGCTTTATAATGGCGACTTTACACTGTCCCGCAGTGCTGCCTCCGATATAACAAATGAATATTATCTCATTGACCTTGATACAACAGATGAATATATCGAGCTTGCCATCCCGGATGATGGATTAAGAACAACCTATTTCTTCCGCTATGCCGGCTTTCATCTGGAATACTTAGGTTCCATTCCGGACCTGATAGACAGCTCCACCTTCCAGCTTAATAATGTACTTTCCCAGTTAGAAGAATCGGAAAATTAGTCAGCATCCTGTAGAATCTGCCACCGGCAGCTTCTTACAGATATTTTTGCTGCGCGCATAACACAATAAGAAGCCCACAAAAACGGGCTTCTTATTTCTTATCAAATATATTATCTCATACAGATATAGACCATATATCCCGCATAGGAAAGCAGCATAATTGCTCCTTCAATGCGGTTTATTTTCTGCCTGCTCCAGGCAAACAGCAGTACCATTATGCTCATTGCAATTAAAATTACAATATCAATCACATTTTCCATGATAAATGCGACCGGACTTATGGCTGCGGCAATACCAAGAACAAAAAGGATATTGAAAATATTAGAACCAATGACATTTCCCAGAGCCATATCTACTTCATTTTTACGGGCTGCCACAATAGAGGTTACCAGTTCCGGTAATGACGTTCCCATTGCTACTATCGTAAGTCCGATTAAATTCTGGCTCAAACCAAATGCTGCTGCAATAGCAGACGCACTGTCTACTACCATGTCGCCACCAAATGCAATGGCTGCTGCTCCACCCACAATGTATACAAGACAGAGCCATACCGGGATTGGCTTTGCGCGTTCAATCTCATCTGCTTCCTCGGAAGCATCTGTTGTAATTCCTGCTGTTCTTGCCTTTAATGCAGAACGCACCATCCAGAACATGAAGAGAGCAAAGAAAATCAATAAAATCACACCATCTATTCTGCCAACACTCATTCCAATGTAACCCAGCACTAAAAGCAGGGCTGCCATAAGCACAGAAAACGGAAATTCCTGCTTTAAGGTCTTTTTTCCTACTGCAAGCGGTGTAATTACGGCACAGAAGCCACAAACCACCATCAGGTTAAAGATATTTGAGCCAACTACATTACTGACTGCCAGGGCATTGTTTCCGGAAATAGATGCTGCCACACTGACGGCACATTCCGGCAGGGACGTTCCCATTGCCACTATCGTAAGTCCGATAATCAACGATGGCACCTTTAATTTCTTTGCAATTCCCGAACTTCCTTCTACAAAGAAATCTGCTCCTTTAATTAACAGTACAAAACCAACTACCAGTAATACATATGTCCAGATTGTTGTCATATTATATTCCTCCTTCTTTTAAAATGCCAAAATTCCAAGATGTTCCAGTAAAATCTTAACTCCGATTAAGATAAGAATAATACCGCCGGCCAATTCCGCCTTCTTCTTATATCTGTTTCCAAAGAAGTTTCCTACATATACACCAATGACAGAAATCACAAAGGTCGTAATTCCGATGATGGAAACTGCCTCAACGATTGGCACCTGCAAAAATGCAAATGTGATTCCAACGGCAAGGGCATCGATGCTGGTTGCGATTGCCAGAATAAACATCTCTTTTAAATCCAGTGGCGGATCCATTTTCCTGACTTCTACTGCTTCATCCTTTTCCCGGATTGCCTCAACTACCATTTTTCCACCGATAAATCCTAACAGGATAAATGCAATCCAGTGGTCAATGCTTGTAATATACTGTTCAAACCGGCTTCCCAGTAGCCAGCCGATAAATGGCATCAGTGCCTGGAATCCTCCGAAGAATAAGCCAATTACAAGAGATTGCTTTTTGTTTACCTTCCGCATGGAAAGTCCCTTACAAATAGACACTGCAAAAGCATCCATCGAAAGACCTGCTCCCATCAGTAAGAGTGTAAAGAACATTACCATAAACACAATTTCCTCCGATAGTATATTTAAAATGAGACTGCATGTATGCAGTTATCCTGTGCTGCATACATGAGTCTCATTCATTAAGATTTGCCAGGCCTTCATCAGACCGAGGTTGTTGACAAATCACGTATTCACGCGAACTACTCCCTCACGGATTGTTATTCAAATATACGCTAAATGATAATTTATGTCAATTCTTTCCATTCTTGTTCTTCCTAAAATACAATTTCTATGGTGGTTCCCTCATCCAGCTCACTGTCCAAGTGAAGGGCAGCATTATGCTGTGCCACAATATGCTTTACAATGGCAAGTCCAAGTCCTGTTCCGCCGGTGGATTTCGAACGGCTCTTATCTACCCGGTAAAACCGCTCAAATACACGTTCCTGGCATTCCTTTGGAATTCCGATTCCGGTATCCGCTACACTTAAGAACGGACGCTCATCCTTTGTTCCTACCGTTACTGTAACACTTCCGCCTGGCTTATTATAGCGGATGGCATTGCTGCAAAGATTATAAAAGACTTCATCCATCAGTCCCTTGTTTGCCATGGCCATGGTGCTTTCTCCCTGCAACGTCAGCCTGATTCCCTGCTTCTCTGCTGTCACCTGCATCATCTGCACACAGTTCTCTGCCAGTTTATAAAGGTCGATTCTTTCCATTTCCATCTGGTGGTCTGCTTCATCCAGTTCTGAAAGCTTTATAATATCATTAATCAGGCTTAACAGACGGTTGGCATTGGAATGTATCTCTTTGGAAAAGCGGATGGTATCCTCTTTGCCGGTCATTCCGTTTCCGATTAACTCCGCATAACCGGAAATTGCCGTCAGCGGTGTCTTTAATTCATGGGATACGTTCGCGGTAAATTCCTGGCGAAGCTGCGCATTATTGATAATATTGACGTGCTGCTCCTTAATAGTATTCACAAAAGGCCGGATTTCTTCATATACATTATTTTCATCTACCAGCATAATATTCGTTGCCAGCTTCTCGATAGGCTCTACCAGCTTCTTCGTCAGATAATGGGAAATTCCCATACAGACAAAGAGAATGCCAAGTGCAATTACCAGTACAATCACTAAAGTATTTACCATAATACGGTTTACACTGACGGAATCCCTTCCGATTCGAAGCACATTTCCATTCTGTAAACGCTCCGCATAGTAAAAAGTATGGGTTCCGGAAGTGGCCGAGTAACGGACGGCTTCGCCTTCACCTTTTTCCCTTGCTTCAATAATTTCCGGGCGTTCATTATGATTGTCCATCTCGTCTTTATTTAACAGACTTTCATATAATACTTCCCCATCTGTTCCAATCAATGTGATTCGAAGGTCATCATCGATGGGATTATACGGGTCTTTTTCTATTCCTGCTGCAAGGTCATCTATATTCAAAAGCTCTATCACATGGGCATAGGCTTTCAAATCTCCAAATACCTGCTCTTTTAAAATATTATAATACACTAACATAGCAGACAGCGCTGTGACCACAATGGCAAGCGCTGCTATCATAATAAATCGTATATTTATTTTTTTCTTCATGAATGCTCCTATGGCTCCATCACATAGCCCACATTGCGGACGGTTTTAATCTGTTGTCCGCCATCGCCAAGCTTGTGCCGGAGCGTCTTTATGTGCATATCTACAGTACGGCTTTCTCCTTCGTATTCAAATCCCCAGACCTGATTCATCAGCTTGTCACGGGATAATACAATGCCCTGGTTTATCATAAGGTATTTTAATAGTTCAAATTCTTTAAAAGTAAGCTCACAGGTTTCTCCCTGAACGGTTACGCTGTGACGCTTATTATCAATCTCTATGCTTCCACAGGCTAATGTATCACCATCATCTTCCTTTTCGGTGCGGCGGAGTAATGCTTTCACTCTGGAAATCAGCTCCATAACGCCAAAAGGCTTACTGATATAATCATCTGCACCCATATCCAGTCCACGGACTTTATCAATCTCTGTGGTCTTTGCCGTTACCATAATCACAGGAGTCTTTTCTGTTGCCGGATTTTTCCGGACACGGCCTAAAATTTCCAGTCCATCCTCTCCCGGCAGCATAATATCTAACAGCATCAGGGATGGTGCCTGCTCTGACACTCTCTGGAAGAAATCTTTTCCGTTATCAAATTCCTCTACTTCAAATCCACTGTTTTTTAGTGCATAACGTTCGATTTCCCGTATGTTTATATCATCTTCTACGATATAAATAAGTGCCATTGCATTTTCCTCCCGGCTTTTTTATTTTTCCGGCAAAGCGTATTTTTCTGTATATTCTTTTATCTGCTCTGCAAATTTTCTATTGTCTTCTTCATCCATATGTGCCGTCAGGTCATGCTCTTCTACATCTTTATCCTGTTCCTGGATCAGGCAGACTGCAATGTTGGAACAATGGTCAGATACACGCTCATAGTTGGTAACGATATCTGCCAGCACCAGTCCTAACTCGATAGAACATTTTCCTTTCCGGAGACGTTTGATATGTCGTTTCTTAATTGCTTTATTTAATTCATCAATAACCTGCTCTAACGGTTCTACGGTCTTAGCCAGCTCTTCATCATCGGCAGTGTATGCAGTCATGGTACGGCAGAGAATGTCTTCTACTGCTTTTCCAAATACATGCATTTCTTCCTCTGCTTTCTTAGAGAAAACCAGCTCCTTCTTTTTCATCTCGATAATGGAATCTACGATATTCGCTGCATGATCCGAAATACGTTCAAAATCTGTAATACAATGTAACAGCGTAGATACATTCTGGCTGTCTGCATAGGTCAGATTCTGACTGCTTAACTTGGTCAGATAAGCACGCAGCTTGTCTTCGTATTTATCTACGAGATTTTCCTTTGCGATAATGTCATCTGCTACTTCCTGTGTATAATTCTCCAAAAGTCCGATTGCTTCTAAGAAGGAATCCTTGGACAGGTTCGCCATCTCAATGGACATACTGTGGCACTGCTCAATGGCAAAGGATGGTGTTGCAAGAAAACGGTCGTCTAATAATGGAAACTCCTGTACTCCCGTCTTGCTCTTTTCCTCTTCTGTAATCGGAAGTGTCAGATATGCCAGCTTCTCCAGTCCTTTTGTAAACGGGAATAAAACTACAGTTGCAAACATATTAAAGATACTGTGAATCAGTGCAATTCCTGCTACACCAACTGTATCATTTGCAAACGGAAAATGAATAACTGCATTCAAAATACTATATAATGTCAGAAACAATACGGTACCAATAATATTAAAATACAGATGCACAAAAGCAGTTCGCTTTGCATTCCGGTTTGCTCCAACAGAAGAAATCATAGCTGTAACACAGGTTCCGATATTCTGTCCTAAAATAATCGGAATAACTGAGCCATAAGTAAATGCTCCTGTTACAGACAGTGCCTGCAGTATACCTACAGATGCGGACGAGCTCTGAATCACCGCTGTCAGAAGTGCTCCTACCAGAATTCCTAAAATTGGATTATGGAACATAGTCAGTATATTGGTAAATTCAGGAACATCAGCCAACGGTTTTACTGCTCCGCTCATACTTTCCATTCCGGTCATCAATACTGCAAAGCCTAATAAAATCTCCCCTACATCAGCTTTCTTGCTTTTCTTTCCGGTCATCATTAAAACAATACCTATCATCGCAAGAACCGGTGTAAAAGAAGATGGTTTTAAGAGATTAATCCATACATTTCCACTATCTATTCCGGTCAGACTTAAGAGCCAGGATGTTACCGTTGTACCGATATTGGCACCCATGATAATACCAATTGCCTGGGAAAGTTTCATAATTCCGGAATTTACAAAACCAACTACCATTACGGTAGTTGCTGAAGATGACTGAATAACAGCAGTTACTCCGGCTCCTAATAATACACCTTTCAGCGGATTGGAAGTTAATTTCTCCAGTATCCGTTCTAACTTGCCTCCTGATACTTTCTCCAGCCCAGCTCCCATAACATCCATTCCATACAGGAACAGGGCCAATCCTCCAATCAGTGTCAGTATTCCAAAAATGTCCATTTTGTCCTCCTTATGCATGGTAATATGCATAGACTTTTCAATTTTTTACATATTTTTCGTCTTACATATACACCATATACACTTTAGAGACTTTTTGCAAGGATATTTTATCAGTTTGTAAGAATTATGTATAAGCAGTGTAAAAAATGTACTTATTTTTTCTCTTTTGTCTAAGAATTTTTAGTCAATATGACTTCCCGTAATAGAATAGATGACCCACTCCGCAATATTGGTCGCATGATCTCCGATTCGCTCAAAATACTTGGCTACCATAAGAATATCTGCTGCCTGCTCGCCATTTTCTGCACTTTTATTGATCATCTGGATTAAATCCTGTTTTACTTTCATGAAAAGGTCATCCACAATATCATCCTGTGCGATTACTTTCTTTGCCAGCTCCATATCGCGTTTTACAAAAGCATCAATGCTCTTGATAACCATGTCTGTGGTTTCCTTTGCCATACCCTGAATCTCTTCCGGGCTGATGATATACGGTTCATCAGACATCAGCAGTGTCATCTCGGAAATATCACCGGCATGGTCACCGATTCGCTCCATATCGGTAATCATTTTTAATGCTGCAGAAATCAGGCGCAAATCTCTTGCCACCGGCTGTTGCTGCAATAAAAGCTTCATGCATAAGGATTCAATATCACGCTCCTGATGGTCGATTTCCACATCATATGCCATTGCTTCCTTGGCTTTTTCCGTATCCTGGTTTACCAGGGCAGAAACTGCCATTTCAATGGCATGCTCTATCATGCTTCCCATCTGGATTAATTCATTGTTTAACTGTTCTAGCTGTCTGTCAAAACGATTACGCATTTAACCGAACCTCCCTGTAATATAATCTTCTGTCCGTTTGTCTGTTGGAACGGAGAATAATTTTTCGGTATCTCCACTCTCAATAATCTCTCCCAATAAGAAAAATACGGTTTTATCCGATACTCGGGTTGCCTGCTGCATATTGTGGGTTACCATAATAATGGTATAATCTTTTTTTAATTCGATTACCAGATCCTCAATTTTGGAAGTGGAAATCGGATCCAGTGCAGAAGTCGGCTCATCCATCAGGATTACTTCCGGCTGTACTGCCAGTGCTCTTGCAATACAAAGTCTCTGCTGCTGTCCACCGGACATTCCCAATGCACTCTTATTCAGACGATCCTTTACTTCATCCCAGATAGCTGCCTGACGCAGGGATGTCTCCACGATTTCATTTAATTTGGCTTTGTTGTGGATACCGTGGGTTCTCGGACCGTATGCAATGTTGTCATAGATACTCATCGGAAATGGATTTGGCTTCTGGAATACCATTCCCACACGCTTTCTAAGCTGGCTGACATCCATGCCGCTGTATATATTTTCACCGTCTAATCTTACGTCTCCGGTAATCTTACAGCCCTCTACCAAATCATTCATTCTGTTTAATGTTTTTAAAAATGTTGACTTTCCACAACCGGATGGTCCGATAAATGCAGTTATCTCTTTTGCATTGATATCAAGATTCACATCTTTTAATGCGTGGAAGTCTCCGTAATATAAGTCAAGTCCTTTGACAGAAAATTTTGCCTGCTCACTCATTTTACTTCTCCATCTCCTTTCGTGAATTTCCCGGCTATCAACGTTGATACACCATTTATCAGTAATACAATGACCAGAAGGACTACGCCGGTTGCATAAGCTTCATTGGTATGTAAGCCCTCTCTGGAAAGGGAATACATATGAACGGCCAAGGTTCGTCCGGATGCCATCAGGTTTGGTGCAAGGTCTGCGACCGTTCCTGCAGTATAAATCAGTGCTGCGGTCTCTCCTACAATTCGTCCTACTGCCAGAATGATTCCGGACAAGATTCCAGGCATCGCAGATGGGAGTACGATACGGAATACGGTACGAAGTCTTCCGGCTCCCAATCCAAAGCTTCCTTCCCGGTAGGTATCCGGTACACAGAGTAATGCTTCTTCTGTGGTTCGCATGATAACCGGCAATACCATAATGGCAAGGGTTGCCGCACCGGCTAACATGGAATAACCCCAGTGCAGGTATGTTACGAAAAATAACATACCAAACAGACCATATATAATAGAGGGGATGCCGGTTAAAGTCTCTGCCGTAATTCTGACTACTTTAACCAGTTTACTTCCCTTCGGTGCATATTCCACCAGATAAACTGCGGCCCCGATTCCAAGTGGTACTGCAAAAAGCAGGGAAAACAGCGTCATTTCCAGTGTATTTATCATTGCCGGAAGCATAGATACGTTATCCGAATTATATTCCAGTGCGAAAAGACCTGGTTTTAAATATGGCACACCGTGAATCAATATGTACGCCACCAGATAAAGTAATACTGCTACTGTTATAATTGCCGCTGCTACTACCAGCAGTAATAAAAGAAAAGAACCCGGATGCTTTTTATAAGAATTCATTTTATCTTTGAATTTTGTCATTATTCTTTATCCGCCTTTCCTTTTACAATTGAAAATACCAGATTGATAATAAGGATAAATACAAACAGTACAACGCCGGTTGCAATCAATGCCTCACGGTGTAAGTCTGTAGCATAACCCATTTCAATTACGATATTTGTTGTCAGGGTACGTACACCCTTAAATATACTGTTCGGAATACGCGCCTGGTTACCTACTACCATCATAACCGCCATGGTCTCACCAATGGCACGGCCGATTCCCAAGATGACTGCTGCCATAATTCCTGATTTGGCTGCCGGAACCACGGTTTTAAAAACACTCCGCTCATGGGTTGCGCCAAGTGCCAGTGCACCTTCATAATAATGCTCCGGCACTGCACGGATTGCAGCTTCCGATACACTGATAATCGTTGGAAGTATCATGATTCCAAGAAGAATCGATGCGGTAAATATACTGTTTCCGTTTCCTTTAAAATGTTCTCTTACAAATGGTACTATGACTACCAGGCCAAAGAATCCATATACGATGGACGGGATTCCTGCTAACAGATCTATCATCGGCTTTAAGAAGCTGTGAAGCTTCTTCGGGCAAAATCTCGCCATAAAGACTGCCATTAAGATTCCAATTGGTACTCCCACCACAATTGCTCCGGCGGTTACATAGATACTGCCTAAAATCATCGGGAAGATCCCGTAGAGGTTATTTCCCGGTTTCCATTTTGTACCTAGCAGAAAATCCGGCAATCCAATTTCTTTGATTGCCGGTATTCCATTTGCAAAAAGGAAAACACAGATTAAGGCAACAGCCAGTATGGAGAAACTGGCTGTAAGTAAGAATACTATTTTCATTGCTTTTTCTTTGAAATTATTCATACTGTTCTTACCTTATCCTACTTGCAGATTTATTTTGCAACTTCATCCCAGGTTGTTACTGCACCTGTGAAGATATCCTTTACATTATCTGAACTCATCTCATCCATTGGGTTGCTGTTGTTTACTACTACTGCGATACCATCCATTGCGATTACCTGTGCGGTAAGTCCACCTTCTGTTTCGCTTTCTTTTAATTCTCTGGAAGCCATTCCGATATCACAGGTTCCTTCCATTGCTGCTGTCATACCTGTTGTAGAATCAGATTCCTGAAGTTCGATTTCTGCATCTTTGTTGATTGCTTTGTATGCTTCAATTAATTTCTCCATTACAGGTGTTACAGAAGAAGAACCAGCTACTACGATTTTTCCGGTAGAACCATCCGATGTAAATGCTCCGTTGCTTCCCTGTGAAATATAACCATTGTCTTCGATTACTTTCTGTCCTTCATCACTCATGATGTAGTTGATGAAATCTGCTGCAAGTCCTGTTGCATCACCTTTCGTTGCGATATTAAATGGTCTTGCGATTTTGTATGTACCGGCTTTGATATTTTCTGCTGTTGCTTCTGCTCCGTCAATCTTTAATGCCTTTACGGTATCATTTAAAGAACCAAGTGATACATAACCGATTGCATATTCATCACCTGCTACAGATGTAAGCATTACTTCTGTACTGTTTGTGATGTTTGCTTCCTCTGTTGTGTTGTCAATTTTATTTCCATCTGCATCTTTCTCTTCGATACCAAACAGCTCGATGAATGCTCCTCTTGTACCGGAACCATCTTCTCTGGACTGTACATTGATCATTTCACTGGTATCAAAATCTGATGTATCTGCTGCATCACTGCTGCTGTCTGCCTCTGTTGTTGTGCCTGTCTTCTGGCTGTCATCTGATGCGGTTTCTTTGCTTCCACATCCTGTTAATGCGCTGATTGCTAATGCTCCTACCAGCATTACGGATAATAATTTCTTCTTCATTTTCTTTCCTCCAAAATGATTTATGTTTTCTTTCTCGTCCTCGTGACAATTGTTATCATAACGGGGGAACGTAAAATACAAAGCTATGGTTTTGTAAATTGTATGTAAAAAAGCAGGTATATCAAAACTATGATATGCCTGCTTTCAATATTTTAATGTAGTTCTTCTTTATTTATCATACATTTCTAAAATTTCCAGTGCATTTTCTTCTTTTACGCCTAATTCTTCCTTTAATAATTCCACTATCTCATCTTTGGATTTTTCAAATCGGCGACCAAGACGTATGATTTCCTCTGCTTTTCCTTCTGCTTCGCCCTGTTTCCGAATCCGCTCTTCTCTCTCAAAACTCTTCATATATGCAAGACCTACCTCTCCATCCCGCTTAACTGCCGTTACCATCCGATGTAACTTTTTCAAGTTTTCATGTTTCCTCCTTTTCCCATAATGCACGGAAAAGCAGGACTGCATATCTCATTTTCGATTCTGAAATTCCGCCTATCCAATGCACTATGCATTCATTAATTGTAATTAGAATTTAAAAGCATAGAATTCATTGAATTGATACCAGAAATTTAGATTGGCTTTTGCCATTCGAAAATTAGAATATATGCTTTGTGTTGATTGTAACAAATGCCCTTAAAGAAAACAAGTAAAACATTTATAAAATTATTAATAAGAAGAAGGCAGGTAACTGCTTTTGCAATTACCTGCCTTCTTCTTATTAATAATGATTTCTGATTTTAATTACTCTGTTGCTACATCTAATAATGCTTCATCAAGCTCTGTCATGCTTCCATCAGAAATGCTGTATACGTTGTCTTCTCCAATCACTTCTACAACAACTTCCTGTGGATCATTATATGTGATGCTGTCTACTCTTGCACTCATAAGATCATACATCATCTGATACATCTGTTCATACATTTCATCCTCTGTTGGATAAGCATCTGCATCAAAGGAATTTGCCCACTCTGTGAACTCTGTCATAAGTTCTTCCTGGATTCCGTTGAAAAGACCTGTCATCTGCTCAATTTCAACAGTTACATAATATCCGTCTTTGTCGTCCATCTTCTCAGCATCTTTTACGGTGTATTTTGCTTTTGCATATACATCTTTAAAAAGCTGACGATAGCTGTTGCTTAACTCATCGGATAAGTTGAACTGATCCATCTCTGTCATCATAGCATCGATGTTAGATTCGTAATCAGATTCTGCCTGCTCTTTGCTTCGGCCGGTCATTTTCATGTACTGCTCTGTCTCTCCTTTTGTTAAAAGATCAAGGCATGACTCTACATAAGCTGCTGCATCAAATTTTCCACAGCCAGCCAGGTTTACTACCATCATTACGGCAACTAAACCAGTTACTAATGCTTTCTTCAATGTTTTCATGATAATTTCTCCCTTACATTCATTGTTCTTTAGCGCATTAACACAGTTACATGGAATAATATACCATACCTTATTCTATTTCGCAACCGATTTTACTTCTCTGGTTTTAAATCTGTATGCAAGCATGCGATTTTCTCGCTACATGGAACAAAGAATGTGCCAAGGTACATCCTCGCGGAGCGGTTTGTACTTTACAGGAAAGCAATTTCCTGTAAAGTACAAAAAGGACGATTCTTTCGAATCATCCTTTTGTATACGCTGTGTACCTGCCGGTTTCAGGATTAATCCTGAACGTAAGGCATAATTGCGATATGACGTGCTCTCTTGATAGCAACTGTCAATGCTCTCTGATGTTTTGCACAGTTTCCTGTGATTCTTCTTGGAAGGATTTTTCCTCTCTCAGAGATATATCTTTTTAACTTATTTACATCTTTATAATCGATGGTGTTGTCTTTTCCACAGAAAACACAAACTTTCTTTCTTCTGTGCATTCCGCCTCTTCTTCTCATTGGCGCACCATCTCTGTCTGTCTTATTGAAAGCCATGGCTATTACCTCCTATTGATTTAGTTAAATGGTAATTCCTCATCAATTCCGTCAGGGATATTCATAAATCCATCGCCTGCACTGCTTGGTGAAGGTCTGTCAGCCGGTGCAAAACCGCCTGCATTGTCGGATGCTGATTTACTCTCAGCAAATTCCTGCTCTTCTATTATGACATCAGTGGTATATACTTTCTGACCGTCTTTGTTGGTGTAACTTCCGGTCTGGATACGACCTGTTACAAGTACCTTAATTCCTTTATGGAAATATTTCTCAGCAAACTCTCCTGCTCTTCCAAATGCCACGCAGTTGATAAAATCAGCGGTCTGCCCATCATTCCCTTCACGTCTGCCTCTGCGGTCTACAGCCAGTGAATATCTTGCGATTGCCATCTGGTTATCTCCGCTGGAGTAACGAACCTCCGGGTCTCTTGTTAAACGTCCCATAAGTATAACTTTATTCATACCACTTTCTCCTTCTCTTCTATTTATGCCTCGTCTTTTCTAACGCATAAGAAACGAAGTACGTTGTCCATAATACGAACATTCTGCTCTACTTCTGCCGGAACAGATGATTCTGCCTCGAACTGGATGAAATAGTAGAAGCCGTCGCTCATTTTCTGAATGTCGTAAGCTAATTTCTTCTTACCCCACTCTTCTACTTCTGTTACAGTTCCACCTGCACGAGTGATATACTCTTTTGCTCTCTCAACTGTAGCAGTTCTGACATCGTCTTCGATCTTGGCATTCACAACAAGTGCTAATTCATATTTGTTCATGCTAGATTTACCTCCTTTTGGTCTCTGGCCTCCTGTCTATGCGGGAAGCAAGGAATTTTTACATATCACGAGCCTATATGATAGCATAATCCGACCCGTTTCGCAAGTGTTTTTCTTATTATTCTTACGATTCTGTTTCATTTTTTTGCTCACTTTTTTTTCGAAGACCTTTGGTATTCTTCTCCACCAGTTTTCTGGCAATCATAATCTGATGGTCACAACCCATGCATTTCAACCGGAAATCCGCTCCTACCCGAAGAATTTCCCACTCCTGGCTTCCACAGGGATGCTGTTTTTTTAATTTTACAATATCGCCTACTTCGTATTGATAATTATTCATGTCGTCCCTTTCTTCTATGACTATCTTCTATATTATTAGGTAATTTCTTCTGCCTCTTTCAGACCTCTGACAATACGGCTCCGATGCTGCCCTGTATCAGTAAGTCTGCCCGGTTGTCCAATGGCGTGGTGGACTTATTAATCAGCACCAGCTTATTGCCCCGGTAATAATCGATAAGTCCTGCTGCGGGGTATACTGCCAGTGAAGTACCTCCGATGATGAGCATATCTGCATGGCTGATATAATACACCGCATCCTCTAAGGTCTGCTGGTCTAAGCCTTCCTCATATAAAACCACATCCGGCTTGATGCTGCCGCCGCATTCATCACAGGTTGGAATTCCACTACTCTTTAAAATATATTCGGCATCAAATAGCTTTCCGCAGCTCTGGCAGTAGTTCCGGTGGACACTGCCATGAAGCTCTAATACCTTTTTGCTGCCGGCCGCCTGATGCAGTCCATCAATATTCTGCGTCACAACCGCCTTTAACTTACCGGCTGCCTCAAGCTCTGCCAATTTCTTATGCGCTGCATTAGGCTTTGCATCCAGGCACAGCATTTTATCCCGGTAGAATCGGTAAAATTCTTCTTTTTTACGCATATAAAAGCTGTGGCTTAAGATGGTTTCCGGCGGATAATCGTATTTCTGGTTATAAAGTCCGTCCACACTCCTGAAATCCGGAATGCCGCTCTCCGTAGATACACCTGCACCTCCAAAGAATACAATATTATCTGAGTCCATGACCCATTGCTTTAATGTCTCGATACCATCCATTCTGCTGCCTCCTGTTCCATTAAAAGTAGTCTTTCTCTTTTATTCCGCTTCGCTTTCTGTGCCTGCATTCTCCTCTGCCGGTGCCACGTCACCGTTTGGAACTGCCTCTGTCTGTACCGCATGTACCAAGAAACGGTAATCATAGCCTGCCTTGTTGCAGGTCATCAATGTAATTACTTTATCCTCTGGTGTTACCTCTACGCCGGTATCATACGCTGACTGCGCCTTTACACCATCTAAGAATTCCTGAAACTGCTCATCGGATGCAAACTGGGTATAGAAATCCACTTCATTATCCACTCTTGCCAGATAACAGGAAAAAATATCATAACGGTAGGTATAATCCGGTGTATAAATATAAAAATACGGATTTTCTTTATAAAATTCCTCATCCTTATAGTCATTTAATTTACCAAACATGGTCTTGTCCTTCATATTATGACCATAGATGAAAGTATTCTGGTCAGAAAAATCAGCATGATTGTTGGCATCCATGAAAATACTTGCCGCTGTTACAGCCTGTCCCTCAAAGGTATGCTTCAGATAATATTCATTATCCTCTCCCTGCATAATCGGATAGCTGATATCAATATTTTCAAACCGGATCCAGCCGATGCAGTCCGGGTTCAGCTCCTTTAATCCGGAAAAATCTACGGTAAATTCTCCGTTTTCTTCCGTACTGCTTTCATCCTTTGGCTGCTCCCTGACATATTTCTGCAGTCCCTTATATTCATGGCTTCCTTTCCAGTAAGTAATTCCATACAGAATCAATCTTACTGCCGCATACAAAAATACTGCCAGTGCCAGCAGAAATAAAATCCGAAACAGGATATTCTGCTGCTTTTTCTTCTTTCGCTCATTTTTAATCTTTCCTGTCATTGTCACACCCCTTATTTTTCTCTATTTGCTGCAATAGACCTACAGAATCTGCCACTGGCAGCTTCTTACGGATGCGTTGGTAACTGCGAGCAACTCGCGTAAAAAAGAATGTGCCTTGGCACATTCTCGCGCCTGCGGCGGTCGATTGCGACATCTACCTTATACGCCGCAGTGCGCATCCTCGCGGAGCGTTTTTTACTTTACAGGAAAGCAATTTCCTGTAAACTAAGAAAACCACCGCCCATAAGGCAGTGGTTAAAGAGTTGCGGGAACAGGATTTGAACCTGTGACCTTCGGGTTATGAGCCCGACGAGCTTCCAGACTGCTCCATCCCGCGCTATTTATTTGCAAAAGCTATTATAGTCCTTCCTTCTGCAAATGTCAAATTTCTATGTCCCTGCCTTACATAATATACAGTTACAAGCACTTTTATTCCTGATTTTTGAAGAATTGTATCTTCATCATCTGAAGTCCTGTACAGTCTTCGTCAACCCAGAAAAAGTGTAGCACACTATTTATGGAAAGTCTACACCCGTCCCGCCAAAAAGATACTTGCCGCAATTCCTGCCAGCGTAGCAAACAATGCCCCCGGAAGTGTAAAGCCGGTCTTTCGTACTTTTACCGACATAAAATAAATTGACATGGTATAAAAAATGGTCTCGGTGCAGCTTAACATGACAGAGGCTGCCATTCCTACAAAGGAATCACATCCGGCTTCCTTGTATAAATCCACCAGCAGTCCGGTTGCCGCCGAGGAGGAAAACATTTTGACAATGGCAATGGGGATAAGCTCGGAAGGGATTCCGATATGTTTCGTCCAGCCCATGCAGGTAGTAGAAATGAAGTCCAACAGCCCGGAGGCTCTTAGGATCCCGACTGCTACCATAAGTCCCACCAGCGTTGGCAGAATTCCGACCACTGTCTGTATGCCCTCTTTTGCTCCCTTTAAGAAATCGTCATATACATTTTTCTTCATCAGAATGCCGAATCCTACTATGTAAAAGACCAGTATCGGAATCAGGGCATCTGACAGGAACATAAGAAAGCGCATCCTCATTCTCCTGCTAAGAGCTTCTTTTTCATTCTATGCAGGCAGGAGAACTATCATGCCTCTTTTTACTGCTTCCGCAGGCGCAGCCCCACGCCCTTGCGGGTTTCGATGTAATCCCTGCCGCTTAATTCCCGCAGTTTCCGTCGTAAGTTGCTGGCATGGACTTTGATGGAACTTTCCACACAGTCCGGTGTATCTTCTGCAATTTCGTCTAACAGCGTGGTCTTTGTCACTGTCCGTCCGTTCCGCTGTATCAGGCATTTTAAAATAGCAGCTTCTGTTCTGGTAAGCTTCGTAGTCTGCCCGCCAATGGTCGCCAGCCGCTTCTCGATATCCAGCTTTATCTCTTCGTAATAGAAAAATCTTACTTTCTCTTTTTCTGCCGGAATCTTACTCAGACGTACTTCCACCCGGATGCGGAATTCCTGTATATCAAAGGGCTTTCTGATATAATCGTCTGCCCGTTCTATGCATTTTTTACACCGTTCAAAAACAGAGCCGGTTTTCTCCGGCCGAATCAATAGCAGTGGCTTTGCCTGCACCAGGGCGAGGAAGGTATTCTCCCATTTTGCTGCTGCATCCTCTTTTCCGGCAAATTCCTTCTGCTCAAGGTCTAATACCACCATATCCACAATAACCTGCTGAAATAACTCCCCGGCATCTGTGAGGGAATCCGCCCGCACTGTAAAATAGCCTTTTTCGTCCAGTACCTGCTCCATGGCATCCCCCAATGCTTTATCCTGTTCGATGATTCCTATGGTATACATTAATCCGTTCTCCTTCGACTTACAATCCGGCAGAAAATGACTGCCGTTGCTGTGCTGATAATGGTCGCTGCAAGTCCCGGTCCCACCACCGCAGCCGGATGCACCGAGCCATACTGACTGCGGTACGCCACAATGTTCATGGGAATCAGTTGCAGAGACGATATATTGATAATCAAAAAGGTACACATTTCCTTTGTGGCATTTCCGGAATACTTCTGTATGTTTTTTCCGGCTGCCTTAAGTCTGGCAATATGTAACTCCTGTAATTGCTGCATTGCCTTTAAGCCTGCCGGCGTTGCCGCCCAGCCAAGCCCTAACATATTGGCTATCATGTTGACTGCTATGTAATGATTGGCAGGATGGTCATCGGGTATATCCGGAAAAAGAAATGTCAGCACCGGCCGCATTTTCTTTACTGCCGCTTTTACAATGCCACTGCATTCCGCAATTTTCATCATTCCCATCCAGAACGCCATGACTCCTGTCATCGTAATGGCTAATGCCACTGCTTCTTTGGCAGAGTTTACTGCTGCCTCGGTCACTTCCGACAGTGTTCCGTTGATTGCACCATAGAGCAATCCCGCAAGAATCATAAATCCCCACAGATAATTCATTTCGAACCTCTTTTGCTTTCCCGTTACTCTACTATATGCAGTTTTCCCGGAAGGAACTACTTTCTCTGGTGATTATAGCACACCCTCTTCTGCCATATCACGTTCTTTTGTCATATCGATACGATTTTTTTCATATTCTTTGTTGAACACTCTTCATCCGAGGCCGTCTATGCTGCACAAATATATTTCTCCTTTTCTGATAACCATTTGCTTTGCTTTATCCTTATTTCTTCTAAGCGGGTGCAGCAAAGACCAGTCGGCTTCTGATTCCGGTTATATTGCGCCGGATTCCATTTCCTTTGAGGAATATACCAGTCTTTTATTTCAAAGCGAAGTAACCTCCGATACCCTGACCCTTCACTATACCTTAAGCCAGCCGGAAGTCTATGGCATTACCGATTATAAAATTGCTCTGCCGGATTATTCTTCCGATGCCAGAAAGCAATCTGCCTTAAATATCGAAAATATCTCCTGTGGGTTACAGTCCTATGACTATGAGGTACTGACCACTGCGCAGAAGCTGACCTATGATATTTTAAATGACTATGTCTCCTCTAACCGCAGTCAGTCGGACTATACCTATTACCCGGAAATCCTGCGTCCTTCCACCGGATTTCCTGCCCAGCTTCCGGTTCTGCTATCAGAATACCATTTCTATGACCGTAAAGATGTGGAGGATTATCTGACTCTGCTTTCACTGATCCCATCCTGCTTTGATTCTGTCTTAGATTATGAAACGAATAAAATCAATGAGGGACTTTTTCTTTCGGATACCCAGGCGGATACGCTGATTGCAGACTTAAATACCTTCTGTGATAACAGTTCTGAGCATTATCTGATTACTACTTTTCGTAATAAAGTAGCGGAACTCCCTGATTTATCAGCAGAGGAACAGGCTTCCTACTGTATCGAAAATGAAGCTGCTTTTAGAGAATATGTTCTGCCAGCCTATGAAGCTTTGCGGGATTTTCTGGTGGAGCACAAAGGTAGTGGCAATAACTCCGCCGGACTTTGCTATTTTCCGAATGGCTCAGACTATTATGCTGCTTTGGTTTATGATGCCACCGGCTCTTCCCATTCCATAGATGAACTTTTAGAAATGACGGAAAAGCAACGGAAATCCGACCTTCTTGCCATCAACGGGATTGCTGCCAGTCATCCCGGCATTTCTCTTACTACCGATGATTTTCCGCTGAAGGATGCCACCCCGGAAGAGATGCTTACCTGTCTTTCTTCCGCTATTGCAAAGGATTTCCTGCCGCCGGTCTCTACGGATTTTTCCGTCCGCTCCGTGGACCCTTGTATGCAGGATTCCATGGCTCCCGCCTTTTATCTGACGGCCCCTATCGATAACATTTCCCATAATGTCATCTATATCAATCCCCGCAGCCACTACGAAGGCTTCGAGCTTTTCACCACACTGGCGCACGAAGGATTCCCGGGACATCTCTATCAGACTACCACTACTTCCGCTTCCGGCTGTGCACCCATCCGGAGTATTCTCAACTATCCCGGCTATGTAGAGGGCTGGGCAACTTATGTGGAAATGCTCTCTTACTCTTATGCCGGTCTGCCGGAGGAAAAGGCTTCGCTCCTTATGCACAACCAGTCCGCTCTTTTGAGCCTCTATGCCACCGCAGATTTATCCATTCATGCAAAGGGTTGGACACTCAGTGACCTTAAGGACTTCTTAAGTGATTATGGCATCGACAATAAGGAAGCCGTCTCCGAAATCTACGACTATATCGTAGCGGAGCCGGCTCATTATCTCAAATATTATATTGGCTGCCTGGAATTCCTTCAGCTAAAGGACTACGCCAAAGAAACCTTCGGGGATTCCTATTCCGATAAACAGTTTCACCAGGCAGTGTTGTCCATCGGTCCTGCACCTTTTGATATTATCCAAAAATACTTAGAATACTATTGGTGAGCTATTGTACAATTACACCTGTTGCAATGGATTCCGGCTCTGATTCAAGACTGACACAGGTATTATCCAGTCTCAAAAAGAAAGGAATCTTCTTCTCTGTACGGTTCAATACTACAAAACTGATTTTATCCTCTTTCTGAAATGCTGTTACTTCCAGTTCGTCTGTATAACGTGTCATTCCAATCCGGATTGCTCCCGGCTCGATAAAATGACTGAAATGCCAGATGTATCCTGCAATATTACTTTCCATCACCACTTTTTTCTTTGTATCAAAGAGAAACGGTGCATCACAGAAATTTCCCACATGATTCGGACCACCCTGCTCATCCAGAAGCAGATTCCAGTCTAAAAATGTCTGCATTCCATTGTTTAAATTACCTATCATATCATGTGCATATTTCTGTGCATTCTTAAGATAATCGTTCGCAGCAAATTTACTGTATTCAATACATGCCTCGGATAAGAGCAGCTTTTTATCCGGAAAACGTTTTTTTATCATCTGCAATGCTTCGAAATGATCTCCACTATACCAGTGGAATGCCAGACCTGCCACCATATCAGCTGTCTCTCCGGTAAAGATTGTCTCTGCCCATTCCAGCGCACGCTCTTTATTATGATCCCAGATATAAAGTTCTATATCATCAAGATGATGTTCTACCAGTGCAGGATGAAGATAATCTTTTATAAAATCCCGTTCTTCCTGTTCGGTATAAATACAGGAATCCCATGGCTGCACTGCCTTTGGCTCATTCTGCATCGTCATTTTCGTCACATGATAGCCACGGTTTCTGTACTCTTCTATATAACGACACAAATATTCTGCCCACCGTCTTTTATAAGCTTCTTTTAATTTTCCACCGTGATTTCTCTCTCCATTAGTCTTCATATATGCTGGCGGGCTCCATGGAGATAACATAATATCAAGTTTTGCACCATAGGATGCTTCTGCTGCATCTAATAATGGAAGAATATATTTTTCAACCCGTGCAAAAGAAAATTCTGCAAAATCTTTATCTTCTTCATCAGAATCTGCTTCATAATGCTCAATTGAAAAATCACAGCTGTCCATTGGAATCCGCACTAGATTGTATTTCATGTTATTTTTTCCAAAATAAGTCTCTACCAGCTTTTTCTTCTGGCTGTCATCTAACAGGGAATAGACATATCCGGCTGAATCCGTAACTGCTCCACCAAATCCCTCTATTTTCTGCATGGTAATCTGCGGATACAGATTAATTAGTTGATTCTCCTCTCCTCTATCATCTACAAATACATGATGCTCTTCTTTTGTTTCTTTTTTATTGCCTTTATATGTAGTTGTATAATAAGTCAGTTCCATAAACTTCCTCCTTTACCGCTCTTTTATCCGATATTCCTTCGGTGACATTCCTTTGATTTTCTTAAATACTTTGGAGAAATATTTTTCGTCATTAAACCCCACTTTATAAGCAATCTCATAATTTTTAAGGAAATTCTGCTCCAGATAACAGCACGCTCTTTCCACACGGATCTGATTCAGATAATCGGTAAATCCACATTTCAAATTCTGATTCATCAACGTAGAAAGATAGCCTGTGGATATCTGCAGATATTCCGCCACATCTGCCAACGTAAGACTGCTTGCGTAATTTTCTTTCATATATTCTTTGGCTTCACTCACTAGTGGATTCTCTTTTTCTTTATCGGCGGCTGCCTCAGACTGTTCTTTCACAGTCTCTTCTTTTCCAATATATTCATCTGCCAGATTATTCAGCAATGTAAGAATATCTGCTGCACGGACCGGCTTTAAAAGGTACTCTTTGGCTCCGAATTTGATTGCTTTCTGAGCATAAGTAAATTCATCATAACCACTTAGAATGACCGTAATCGGTCTTATCCCGGCTTTAGCTGCTTCCCGCATCACATCCAATCCCGACTTAATTGGCATCTGCACATCCAGTATCATCATGTCTGGCTGTTTTTGATAAATAACATCTAAGGCTTCTTCTCCATTTTCTGCTTCATAAATTTTACTGAAACGGTCTGTATGAAGTCTTAGATATTTCGCAACACCTTTACATATAACATCTTCATCATCTGCGATCAGTAATTTAATCCCCATTAATCTCCCTCCTCAAATGGAATCTCAAGTATTACAGTTGTCCCTTCTCCAACTGTGCTTTCTATTTTCAGAATATATTGCTCATGATACTTCAACTGAAGTCTTTCCCTGATATTTTTTATTGCATATCTTCCAATTCTCTGTTTGGAATAATTGACCGGTTCATTTTCCCATAAAGCATCTATCTGTTCCTGCTTCATTCCTACTCCTGTATCTTTTATTTCAAAATGAATACGGTCTCCGGTACGCGTTCCTGTTATGGTAAGTTTACACGGTTTGCTGACATTTTCAAAACCATGTACAATTGCATTTTCCACAAATGGCTGAATAATCAGTTTGGGAATCTTTGCATCTTTAATTTCATCTGCAATATGTAATTCGTAATTCAGCTTTCTTGGGAAACGCATTTTCTGTATCTTTAAGTACTCCCGGACCAGTTCGAATTCTTTTTCTACCGTAATTATGCTGCGTCCCTGGTTTAAAGTCAGCCGAAACAATGACGACAGTGATAAGATACTCTCTGCAATTTCATCATTACCTGCCTCTGTTGCCTGCCAGTACAAAGAATCCAGCGTATTATACAGGAAATGCGGATTTATCTGTGCCTGCAGTGCGGCCAGCTCACTTTCTTTTTCCGATAAGGTAATCACATAATTCTCATCAATCAGCTTCTTAATCTCTCCGACCATTGCATTAAAGCATTCCGCCACCTGTCCGACTTCGTCATTGGTTTCTACTTTTACCTGCTGCTCAAAATCACCGGCAGAGAATTTTAAAATGGCTTCGCTTACTTTTCGCAACGGATTGGTTACAAGATTTGAAATAATCATAAAAAACGGAAACATGCCAATCAACAGTCCAAACAGTAATGCCAGTGGCATATAAACGACACTTCTTATCTGAGCCTGCACCTGCTGTCTTGGTATAATCTTGCAGGTAATTGCTCCTTCTTTATTCAGCTGGGTACAAATGACTTCATAATCTCCCCAGATGAAATCCTTTTCCCTCTCTCTGTAATCCTGCTGACGGAATTCTTCTGCCGTCAGATATTTTTTTAATTTATCATCCACATCTCCAACGGTTACCAGTTCCCCCGTATGTGGATCTACGACCATTACGGCTTCTCCGCCTTCTTTCACCATATTGGTCATCAGTTCTTCAAATTTACTTTTTCCAACACCTATTACAATAAATCCAAGTCTTTTCTTATGTGACAGATCATAAATTTCCCTGCAGAGCACTACTTTATCTGAGAAATTAGCAAGATACGGTCCACTATCGTCTGCATCCACGCTTTTCCATATCATTCCAAGCTTTGTATCCACCGTTTCCTGATAAATCTGTGTCTGCCGTATATCTTCCATTGTGGAGAGATTTACACTTCCATCCATACCCCTTAAATAAGGTCTTATTCCATTTTCCGGATAGATAGCTATTGTCTTAATCTCTCCACGCATGGAAATCATATCCTGAACCACTTCCATTGGTCCATTATTCTGCCACAATCTTGCATCTGCATTATAAGGAGCAGAATCACGTTCCGATAATAATCCCCTTATCTCCTGGTTAATACAGATATAGGTTGTATAATCTTTTACATCCGATTGTAGCAGACTTATATTCTCTGCTAAGGATTCCACGTTGGCACGGTTACCTTCCAACCGGTCACTGGATGCCTGTTTATAATTATGTACCATCAGGATGCCGCAGATGAGAATCAGTACAGGCGTAAAGATTGCATATGCATAAATAATTAATTTTGCTTTTACACTCAGACCGTTTATCCATTTTCTAATCTTCTGCATCCCTCATGTACCCTCTCTTATCCTTTTACTGCACCCATGGCAACACCCTTGGTGATATGTTTATTCAATATAATATATACAATAACTGCCGGAGCTGCTGTCAATGCCATAACTGCAAACTGTACTGCGTAATTTGACGAATACTCACCGGTAAATTCAAGAACCGAGAATGGAAGTGTCTTCCATTTATCAGAGCTTAAATAGGTACTTGCCATCATAAATTCATTCCAGTTATTTAAGAACGTCATGATTGCTACAGTTGCAATGGAGGATTTTAACATTGGTGTAATAATCTGGAATAAAATACGATATATTCCACAACCATCCATTACTGCTGCTTCCTCTAACTCTACCGGAATGGATTCCATAAAGCTTGTCATTAAGAACAATCCCTGTGGAAGTGAAAATGCAACATATGGTATCAGCAATGCCCAGATGGTATCTGTCATTCCCAGGCGGCTGTAAATCTTATAATTCGGAAGCAGTGTCGCATGAATCGGAATCATCAGTCCCATTAATAAAAGTGTTTTTACGAATGTACTTAATTTCCATTTCATTCTACGGCATGCAAATGCCGACATAATAGATACTACAATTACAAGAAGCACTGCTAATCCATTAATTAAAATACTATTCTTCAGATACCAGAGGAAATTACCATCTACAAAAGCTTTTACGTAATTGCCCCACTGGATTTTCTTCGGCATTACCAGAAGTCCGTTGGTAAACATTTCAGAACTGCTCGCCAGTGAAAAATCTAACAGCCAGATTAATGGAAATATCTGTATTACCGCAACTATAATAAGTATAACATACAGGATTGGTTTCGACAGCTTCTTTTTCTTCTTCTTACTTCCGATCATTTCCATAATTATGCGACCTCCTTTACTTTAATTTTTGCTTCTCTTTCTTCAAAAATCTTATTTAAAATTACAGTTACTAACAGACAGATAATAACGAATACCACACCGATTGCATTTCCATATCCATATTTGTATGCTTTAAATGCCTGCTGATACAGATAGTTTGCTGCAAATTGTGTACTATTTCCCGGACCGCCATTGGTTAACAGATATACCGTCTCCATCTGCTTTAATGCAGAAATAACAGCCATGGTTACATTTACCTGAATAACCGGCTTCATCTGTGGTAATGTAATCTTAAAGAAGGTCTGTATCTGTGTCGCTCCGTCAATTGCTGCTGCTTCATACAATACCGGATCAATATTTTTAATTCCGGTGTAGTAAATTAACATTCCCCATCCAAATCCATGCCAAATTAAGACGATTAAGACTGCCCATATTGCTGTGTCATAATTGAACCAGTTAATATCACCTTTTCCGCCAAAGGCTTTGATAATGTTATTCAGCAATCCAAAATCCGGATTGTAAATGAATTTCCACAGATATGCGATAACTGCTACGGAAATTACATTTGGAATAAAGTATACGCAGCGGAAGAAGTTCTCTCCTTTTCCTCCGAGCTTATCGAGGACTGCTGCTACGATTATTGCCAGCGGATGCTGGATAAAAATAAATCCGATTGCTAAAAGCAGTGAGTTCCGAAGTGATGTTCCAAAAGCTGCATCATGGAACAGATTTTTGTAATTCTCCCACCCAACAAACTGATAAGAGCCCATTCCTGAGTAGTTGGTAAATCCATAATATACACTGAGGCAGATTGGAGCTAATATTGCAAATACAAATAAGAATAACCCCGGAAGTACCAGACTCAGAATAACCCACTTGTTACTGTAAAGTTTCTTCATTATATTTTCCCTCCCTATGTTTTTCTTTATAAAAATTATAGCAACCGGGCCATGTGGTTTACAGATACCAGTCTTTAGAAAAGGTGTAATATTTTCACATACCTATATATGTTTTTTCCTCCTGCATGCATAAAAAAAGAGGAACCGCAGATTGATCTGCGGCTCCTGATAGGGTATGTAATTAAAAGAATTTGGAGAATGCTATGAAATTAATTTTGTTTACTGGCAGGCTTTTCCGATAGAAGAAAGGAAATCGTCTACGCTCATGCTTCCATTGGAAACACTCTGGATCTCACTTTCAATGCCTGTCTTAAATGCAGATGGTCCACAGTCATTGATTGGGGTTCCGGATACACTTGTTGCATTATTTACTGCATCTACAAACTGCATCTGTAATTCTGTTTCATCACCTGTCATATATGCTGACTGATCCTGTGCAGACATTCCTACACCATTTTCCCAGCCATATTTGGAAAGTTTATCCGGCTGATACATATAATTTAAGAATTTGATTGCTTCATCTTTGTGTTCAGAAGATGCGGATACTCCATATCCACCACCATTCCATGCTGCGATATCTGTTGCAGTTCCTTTTCCACCGTCTACTACCGGCATGGTAAATACACGGATGTTGGTTCTGATATCTTCGTCAATATCTTCATTCAATGCCATGGATGCATCCCAGCTTCCCATATAATACATGGCAGCCTGACCATTGATAAAAAGATTCTGTGCAGTTGCATAATCCTGTGAATCATATCCATTCTGGAATAATCCTGCATCTGCTGTTTCTTTCAGTAGTTCTGTTGCTTTTACAATGCTTGAATCTGTAAAATCACCAGTTGCTACTGCATTGCTTACAATACTGGAATAATCACTTCCTGCTACTTTGTAAAGTAAATCAGATAAATAAACTGCCATTGGCCATCCATCTCCACCATCCATTGCCAGTGGAATATAGCCTGCATCCTTGATTGTTCCTGCTAATTCCAACAGTTCATCATATGTCTTTGGAACTTCCCAGCCATTGTCTTCAAACATTTTCTGATTGTAATAGAATCCGGCAACATCTGTATTTCTTGGAAGTCCATAAAGTTTTCCATCTTTCTTGAATCCTTCTAAGGAACCGGATACGAATCCATAATCATCATAATCTGACTCATTTAATTCTGCAAGTACTCCTGCATCCAACACTTCGTCTAAGAATGCCGGCTGTCCCCAGATACTTACAACATCCGGAAGTCCTTCCATGGAGTATGCTTTGAATTTTGTCTTATAAGCTTCTTCATCCAAAGCTTCTACTTCGATTTTTACATTTGGATTCTCTTCCATGTACTCATCAATAATTTTCTGTTCTACCAGTCCCTGACCATTTTTACGGTCTGGCAGGTTGGAGAATACCTTCAATGTAATTTCATCCCCGCTTGAACTTCCTGCTTCTGCGGATGGGCTCTTCTCGGAACCATCACTACTTGCTGTAGTATCTTTTCCGCCGCATCCTGCAAGCATTGCTGTTACCATTGCTGTTGTTAATAACACTGATACAATTTTTTTCCTCATCATAATACCTCCTTTTTTCAAATGTCTCTCTTCATTTGATGATTCTATTCTAGCATTCACTTTTTTTGAAAAACAGTCATCAAACTTTCAAAAAAGTGCAATTTTTTAATATAATTTTGTTCTTTATACGATAAATTTACCCAAAGTCTCGATTAAACGGCTGGCTCTTTCTCTCAAATTTACAGATGCTTCTTTTAATTCTTTTACTGCACCCAGCTGGGAATCTGCACTCTCATATACTTTAACGGAACATTCTGCCGTTTCCCCGGACACTTCGGAAATGCCTTCTATTGCTTCTAATGTCTCAGAACGGGAGCTATCCATTTCCGATACATTATTGCTGATTGTATCCAATGCAATTAACAAAGAGGCTACCTGCGTATCTATCTGCCGGAAGGACTGCGTCGTCTCTTCTACTGCACCACTTTGTGTAGAAACTATTTCTTCTGCTTTTCGTGCAATTTCTGCCACTTCTCCGGTCTTTTCCACGATTTCTGCTACAATATCCGATATCTGTCCTGCTGATACCAGACACTGATCCGATAATTTACGGATTTCTTCTGCAACTACTGCAAATCCTTTTCCTGCCTCCTGGGCACGGGCTGCTTCAATAAATGCATTCAGGGATAACAGGTTGGTCTGCTCTGCAATCTGGTTAATTGCTGCGACAATCTCATTAATTGCTCTGGAACGTTCTTCCAATTCCTCAATTGCATCAATTACGCTGCGGGTTATCTCTACCGTAGATTCCGCACTGCTGGTCAGTCCCTGTACCGATTGTATGCCAGATTCAATCGTTGTTCCTGCAGAAGATGTAAGATTACTTATTTCCTGTGCATGCAGACTTACATCTGCTATTTTACCAGATAATGCATCCATCTGTGTCAGACAGTTTTCTGCTCCATTGTCAAGTTTATTTACTCCTGTTTCTATACATTCCACTGCCTCCTGTATGTTCTGAGAGGTCTTTAAGAAAGTGCCGGACGCTTCATTGACATAACCTGCTGCTTCATTTAACTGGTTACTCACTTCATTGACATGGACAATCAGTTCCTTTACATGTTCTACGGTATGATTGATTCCTTCACACAAAAGCCCGAATTCATCCTGTTTTCTCGTAGTCAGATGTATCGTCAGGTCTCCGTCTGCTACTTTACGCAGTTTGCGGAGAATATAATGTATCGTTCCGGACATATTCTGCGCAATCATTACGCCAAGTATAAGTGCAACAACGGCAAAACAGATGGAAAGAATTACCGTCAATGTCCGGATCTGTGCTGCTTCTGCCATAATATTCTCTTCCGGCACCAAGGCACATAAAAGTGCATCTTTTTCCGGAATCCGGCTGCTTAGGAAAAGATACTTCTTTCCATTTATCTCTGTCATTGTACTAAATGTCTCATCCTCTGTAGAAAGTGCCTCCTTATAAAATCCGGTGTCATATATCATGGTACTATCCGGAATATTGTCTTCCTGTCCATAAAATTCCTGTCCGTCACTGGTCACCAGCACCGTATAACCGCCGGTTCCCGGATTTAAGGATTCCATGACTTTCCGCAGATAGGAAGCGTCCATATCAATAAGAATTGCACCCTTTTGTGCATTATAATTTTTTACAAGACGGATGCTATAGGTACTGCTATCTAATCCAAGTACTTCATCCGCTTCTTTATCCTGCCCGAATATCAGCCAGTCAGTGGAATCTGCTGCCATTTTCTGTCCCTGTTGTGTTTCTACATATTCCGAATATCCGGCACTGTTTACCGGATTTGTATTATCGGAAATACTTTTCCCACCCTCTGCCAGAAAAACAATTCCACTGACTTTCTCGTCTACCACTGTCTTTGTATTTACTTCATCTGTAACCTTTTTCTTCTGGCTCTTTTCCTCTGAATCTGTATACATTCCGGAAATGTATTTCTGCATCTCTGTATCCGTAAGATACCGCTTGAATTCATCTTCCTCACTAGATACTGCAAGCCCGATGCACTGCTGCATCATATTTATGGTCTGCTCGACCGATTCTTTATACTTGCTTACAATTGCGTATGAAGATTTGTTATAGGAAACCAGCCCCAGTATAACGATTCCGGCTACCGGAACCAGAAATCCCAAAATCAGTTTCATCGCAATCGTCTTGTAAAAAGGCAGTTCCTTTTTTTCTTTCTGATCTCTTTTGTGCATACATAATCCTCCTTTTCTTCCCTTTTAAAGTCACCCTTTTCCCGACACTTTCTCCATTATCTGGTTGATATTATTTATCGTATCATTGACTTTTTATAAAAAATAGTCGAAAGCTTTTTAAAAAAGTGGATTATTTTCATATTACACAAAAATGGGACAATGGCTGCTCTCTGTCCATTGTCCCTTATATTGGTTTCCTGTTATTCTTCCTATTCTTTTAACAATGCCTGATAGACATCCCGCTTACTGATGCCGCGGTCCTTTGCCACCTGCTTCATGGCTTCCTTTCGTTCCATGCCGGAAGCCTCATAATGTGCCATATGTTCCTCGATGGAAAGGCTCTCCCAGGCTTCTCTTGCTTCCTGCTCCTTTGTCTCAAATGTCTTTCCAGAAATAACTAAAACGTACTCTCCTTTTGGTTCGTTGTCCTTATAGAATCTTATGGCATCTTCGAATGTCGTTTTTGTCGTGTTCTCATATCGTTTGGTCAGCTCCTTGCAGACCGTTAATTCACGGTTTCCAAGAACTTCATAAAGCTCCTTTAAGGTCTTTAGAAGATGGTGTGGTGCCTCATATACAATCATGGTTCGGCTCTCCTGCGCCAGCTCCTCTAAGACTCTGGCACGTTCTTTTTTATCCCTCGGAAGAAATGCCTCGAAAGCAAATCGTCTGGTGGGAAGTCCCGACATGGTCAATGCAGTAATGCAGGCTGCCGGTCCCGGAAGGGAAGTTACTTCGATGCCATTCTCATAACAGATTCGAACCAGTTCTTCTCCCGGATCTGAAATACCCGGTGTTCCGGCATCTGTTATCAGGGCAATATTTTTGCCTTCCTGTAATTTCTCTACCAGCTTGTATGCCTTTTCAATTTTGTTATATTCATGATAGCTGGTCATCGGTGTCTTAATCTCAAAATGATTTAAGAGCTTAATGGAATTTCTCGTATCCTCTGCCGCTATTAAATCTACTTCCTTTAAGGTACGCAATACCCGGAACGTGATGTCCTCTAAATTTCCAATGGGTGTTGCACACAGATACAGTTTTCCTGCCATAATCTATCCTCTTTTATTTAAGTGGTATTATATATCTTCTTACTCCGCTTTCTTCGCATTTTCATAAATGCGCGGCAACATCTGATAGAGTATGATGCCTGCTGCCACAATACCAATGGAAATAAACTGGGAAGTAGAAAGGAATCCCACGCTTCCGCGGTAATCACTTCTTAAAAATTCCACACCAAATCTTCCGATTCCATAGAACATTAAGTATAAGGATGCCACTCTGCCTTTTTTCGGCTTACGCTTTGCATAAGCAAGCAGCATCAGGCAAATCATGAAGTCTCCTGCAGATGAAATAAGCTGTGTCGGTATCAGCTTGACTCCATTTGGAGCATAGTCGGAATGGGTAAAGGTGATTCCAAACCAGCTGTCCGTTGCTTTTCCGTAACAACAGCCTGCAAAGAAGCATCCGATTCTTCCAAAGCCCTGTGCCAGTGCTACTGCCGGCATAACAAGGTCAAAGTATTCGATGAAAGATACCTTCTTTATCCTGCAGTAAAGCCAGGATACTAAGATTCCTCCGATAATTCCTCCATATACTACATAACCGTTTTTAAAGTTCCAGAGAATGGATGGGTCTTTGATAATCTCCGGAATCTCTACAATATAATAAAGCAATCTGGTTCCCACCAGTCCGCCGATGATGGCACACCAGAAGATTCCATAAAGGATATCTCCGCTTTTTTCCATTTTCATCTTTTTTCCACGGTAATAACACATCGCATATGCGGCTAAAAATCCAAGTCCAATCATCAGTCCATACGTATGAAGTGTCAACGGTCCAATTGTTATCTCATTAAACATATGTCTTTCCTTTCTTTCATTACAAATCATAAATCTCATATATTTCATCGGTGTATACATTCGGTTCCTTGTATACAATCAGCGGCTTCTCCACCGTCATACGGGAACGCCCGCCTCTGCAGCCTTCGATAAGTACCATGTTCGGCTCCCGGTCTGCATACGGATATACCAGCCGCATCCGCTTTGGCTCGATGCGATGCTCATGCATACAACAGATGATTTCTGTCAGACGAAACGGGCGGTGTACCATAAAAAAATGTCCCCCCGGCTTTAGTATTCTCGCACTCTCCCGCATAATATCCGTAAGATTGCACAATATTTCATGGCGGGCAATTGCCTTTGCTTCCTCCGGATTCGTAAGACCGTGCTGTCCTATCATATAAGGCGGATTTGTGGTTATAATATCAAAAGAAGATGCCCCAAAGATCTTCGAGGCATCTTTTATATCTCCTGTTACGATATCGATTTTATCCGTCAATCCATTTAACGCAACGCTTCTTCCTGCCATGTCGGCACTGTCCGGCTGAATCTCAAGCCCGGTAAAATGCTCTCCGGGAGTCTTCGCCTCTAATAGGATAGGAATCACTCCCGTTCCGGTTCCAAGGTCTAACACTCTCTGTTTCGGCTTTACCTTTACAAAAGCACTTAAGAGTACCGCATCCATTCCAAAGCAGAACTGCTTCGTATCCTGAATGATACGATAACCCTTGCGATTCAGCTCGTCCACACGCTCATCCGGTTTTAATTGAATCTCATTACTTGACGTCATTAATCTTAGACTTTCCTCCCTTATCCTCTAAGGCTTCCAGCTCTTTCATCTCTTCCGGAGAAAGTTTGATATTGTCTCTGCGTCTTCTTGGCTTGAACTTCAGCTCTTTTACCTTATATTCCCGAAGTTCTTTCTCATCATTTACTTCGATTAAGACCTTCACCAGCTGACGCAATACGTTAATGCTCTGTACTTCACCTTTACATCCATCAATTGTGGTAACGGTATCACCCACATTCGGAAGACGGCTGTTTAAATATTCGTATGTTTCAGCCTCATTTTTCAGACAGCACATCAGTCTGCCACATACACCGGAAATCTTAGTCGGATTTAAGGACAGGTTCTGCTCCTTTGCCATCTTAATGGATACCGGAGCAAAATCAGCCAGATAGGATTTACAGCATAATTCTCTTCCGCAGATTCCAATTCCGCCTAAAATCTTGGTCTCGTCTCTCACTCCAATCTGGCGCAGCTCAATTCTGGTACGGAATACTGCTGCCAGATCTTTTACCAGTTCACGGAAATCAATTCGTCCGTCTGCGGTAAAGTAAAACAGAAGCTTATTGTTATCAAAGGTATACTCTGCTTCTACCAGCTTCATTTCAAGCTTATGCTTTGCGATTTTCTCAAAACAGATTTTGTATGCTTCTTTTTCTTTCTCTTTATTTCTCTGCTCGGTCTTATCGTCCTCCGGTGTTGCCACGCGGATGACCGGCTTCAATGGCTGAACCACTGCTTTATCGTCTACCTCTTTCGGGGCAATCAGCACGGTTCCGTACTCTATGCCACGGGCAGTCTCCACGATAACATGGCTGCCTGCCGCCATCTTTGCTTTACCCGGGTCAAAATAATATATCTTTCCGGCTCTGCGGAATCTGACTCCAACTACTTTTGTCATTCTAATTCTCCTTTATTGTCAGCAGCAACAATTCCATCACAAGGTCAAAGTTGACATTTGCCGTAAGGCGCACCTTTGCCTTTTCCAACGCTTCTAATATTGCTTCAATTCCACTGTAGGAACTCTTGCTTGCCTGCTTCTTTATGTCATAGACTTCATCCTTAAATATCAGTCCATTTACATCTGTTGTTGCTTTATATAATAAAATGTCCCGAAACCAGATCATCATGATATCAAGATAATCGTTGATTTCCATTTTATATTCGTTAATCTGTTTGATGGCTTCCTTAAATTCATAAAGCTCAATCTCATGGATTCGCTTTAATAACTGCACGGCTGCAGCTTTCAGCTCCTGAAAATCATCCGAAGATGCCAACGCCATTGCCTTTCCCACATTTCCCTGGGCAAATGCCACACACACATCCGCCTGATAATCCGGCACTTTACAGTGTTCCATCAGATATTTTCTGATTTTATCATCGGAAACTACCTTAAGGTTCAATACCACACACCGGGAAAGAATCGTCGGTAAAAATGCATCCGCATTGGTAGTCAGCAGAATGATAACCGCATATGCCGGCGGCTCTTCGATGGTTTTTAACAGTGCATTCTGCGCCTGCTGGTTCATTTTCTCTGCTTCATCTACAATATAAATCTTATATCTGCTGCTGTATGGCTTCACATCTACATCATTTACAAGCTGGCTGCGGATATCTGCAACGGAAAGCGTATTCGGCTTCTCATGTGTGACATAAATGATATCCGGCTGGTTGTGGTTCACTGCCTGCTTACAGGAATGGCACTCCATGCAGGGCTCAATGTCGTACTGTTCACACTGCAGGGTCTGGGCAAATGCCTCCGCCAGCATTTTCTTGCCGGATTTGTCCGGTCCGTTCAATATATATGCATGGGATATTTTATCCATTTTTATTGCATTCTGTAAATGCTCTATAATCTGTTCATGTCCAATGATTTCTGCAAATCCTGCCATGTGCGCTCCTTTCTCCTGAAGCTTCCTGCTGTCTTAGGCTGCCCTGTTTTTACGTGAAAATATCCAACAATAATCCTGCAATTTCCCCGATTTTATCCAATATGGTAATGTGGTCCGACTCATCCTTCACCAGCTCTTCTGCCAGTTCGTCTAAGTTCTTATCCACCAACTTGACGATTCCATAGACACGATGACGGCCTTTCCGGTCGAGAAAGTTCTCTCTGGAAAATTTATGGGAACGGGTTACGACTTCATTTAAGAAATCCTTCACCAGTCCGCGGTATTTCTTCATGTCCCGGATGTCCATATGCTGTGCAATAAGATTACCCTGCTTGGTAATGTCATCTAAGAGGCTGTTCAACCGCTGCTGAAGCTCCTGCTCTTCGATTGCACTGGTCAATGTAAATTTAAAGCTGCCGTCTCCGGTGTCTACCGGCGTGGTTCCGGTGGTCTGATTCACCGGTGCAGTGTCGTTTACTCTAATCTCCATTTTATCACCTATCCATTATATGATAGCACAAAAGCTGCAATTTCCTCTACTGTCTTTTGCAGATTATCATTCTCAAAATGTCTGGTAATTCCTGCCTTTTCCAATGCTTCTTCTGCAAAATCCGCATCATCTGCAAGAAATCTCCTGCAAAGCTCTGTATACTTTGGCTTATCCTGCATCCGCTCCCGGTCCAATGCCCGCTGCAGACGTAAACCATCTTCTACTTCTATATATATCGGTACGATTGCGTCTTTTCCATAATAGGCACAAAGCTGTGTATACACGGCAAGGGTGCCAATCAGAAGATAACTGTGCTCCGACAGATTGACCTGCCCGTCTGCAATTGTGGCATAGCGCCAGATTCCGTATATAGTATCATATGCGCGCTGCTCTATGACTTTTCCTTCTTTTTCGAGCTTCAAAAGCCTTTGTTCATCAATAAAATGATACTCTACGCCCTCCGTCTCGCCGGCACGGATCGGCCGGGTAGTATATGGTACAATCGTCTGAAGCTGCAACGCTTTCTCATCCCGCAGCATCTTATATATGGTATCTTTTCCTGTTGAGCTCTTGCCCATCAGGCAGAAAATCTTTCCCATGTGTAAATCTCCTGTTTCTACGGTTTTGCCGTCTGTTTTCTAGTATAAAATAATTTTCAGGAAATGACAACTTTTATCTTTCCGTCCTCAGTCACGCCATGAATACGAAATGCATTCTCCCGGCAGGTTTTTATCACTGCCACCGCCTCTTTGGAAATCTCTTCTCCCGGCACCAGCATCGGGATGCCCGGCGGGTAAAGATAGACAAATGCTCCTGCCGTCTTGCCAACACTTTCCTTCAGCCCCATTTCCGCTGTCTTTGCATCCTGTGCTTCTGCAATGGATATACGGACCGTCCGCTTTGCATAGGCTTCGGTCAGAAACTGCGGCGTTATTGTTCTTCTTGCTGCGGCTTCTTTTTTATCAATTTCTTCCAGTGCCGCATACAGCCGGTCAAAACCTTCCTCGCTGTCAAAAATACTGGTCATTGCCAACGCATAATCTCCCTGACACATCTCTAACTGCAAATGGTATTTCTCCCTGAGCAGCTGATACAGCTCTTCCCCGGAAAGTCCGGCTTTCGTGGCACGGAGTACCAGCTTCGACGGGTCTTTGGCAAAGCCTTCTGTCTCTTTTAAATCCACTTCTCCCATGACTTCCACATTAGAAAAATGGGATGCTTTTTCATAAAAGTCTTTCAGACGCTTCTCATATGCATCAAAATACTTCTCTTTCTCTTCCGTCAGCAGACGCACACATTCATCTATACTGGCCAAGAATAAATAGGATGGAGAACTGGTTTCATAGATATTTAAGAACCACTCCAGCCGTTCCTTCTTTATATAAGAAGAATTCCAATGCAGAATTGCAGTCTGTGTAGGTGCCGGAAGCGTCTTATGCAGGCTCTGGATTACCACATCTGCTCCCAGCGTAATAGCTGATTTTGGAAAATACGGATGAAAGCCAAGATGTGCACCATGAGCTTCATCCACAATCAGCGGAATCCCATGCTGATGGGCAATCTCTGCTATTTTTTCTATATCTGATACGATTCCATCATAGGTTGGTGATGTAAGAAACACAGCCTCAATACTTTCATCCGCTTCTAATGCAGCTTCTACCTGCTCCGGCAGTATTCCACCCTGTATCCCGAATTCTGTAAATACCGGATAGAGATATGTCACCTGTAACTCTCTTAAATATGCTGCATGATATGCTGCCTTATGGCTGTTTCGTGCCATCAGAAGATGTCCCTTTTTCGGTAATGCGGCACTGAGTGCTGCTAAAATACCGCAGGTACTTCCATTTACCAGAAAGAAAGAACTCTTTGCACCCCATAATGCGGCTGCCCGCTCCTCGGCTTCCTTTATGATTCCTTCTGCGGCATGCAGATTATCAAATCCATCTATTTCTGTAATATCATATGTATAAGGATTGATGTCACAATCCAGTCTCCGCTTATGTCCCGGCATATGAAGGGGATACATATCAGAGAATGCAAGTTTACATAATTCATCTTTTATATATGTCATGGTTCACCTGGCCTGTTATTATGGTTTCATACTCTTTGAATAATAGCTGATTTTCTAATTGATATTGCTATTTCTATAGTACGGCTTGAGGCAGGAAAAGACAAGGGATTTTTCCCTCCAGAAACGACTTTCGGGTGACCGCTTTGAAAGCAGCCACCCGAATCTATATGATAACTTTACACAACTCAAATTTTTTATCGATACTCCTTACTGGGTAGTTTACCACTTTTTTCCAACACAAACTTTACGCTTTTGTTGTTGGTTTTCGTTGGTTTGTATTGTTTTTTGTTGTTTTAAGGGGGTTTTTGAGATATAATAAGCTTAATTTTAAAGATGCCTTGTGAAATGTTATTTTATTGAAACGATATATGAGTAAATCAGGAGGACTTGTACATGGAAAAAACGCTCCACATTTTATTGATCGAAGATGATATGGACACCTGCAATCGTATTTCAAACTATATTGCAACTAAAGATAATATGGATTTAGCCGGCGTCACCAATAATTCTTATGTTGGCATTCAATATGTACAGAATACGCTTCCTGACGCTGTTATTCTTGATCTGGAATTGCATCATGGTGGTGGAAACGGACTGTTTTTCCTCTCTGACTTAAATAAACTGGGCTTAGAGAAAAAGCCTTATATTCTTGTCACTACTTACAACTCCAGCAAAATCACGCTGGAATCTGCCAGAAGACTTGGTGCTGATTTCATTATCGGCAAATATGAAGATTCTTATTCTCCGGAATCTGCTGTTGATTTTCTCGAACAGCTTCTTCCTATGATTGAAATGACAGAATCCACATCCAATACTTCTTATATGAAAGATAATCAAAAAGATTTAGAGCAGGGACTTATCCGCAGAATCCACCGGGAACTGGAGCTCATTGGTATCAGTCCAAAGGTTGTTGGTTACAAATATCTGACCGATGCCATTATGATAACAATTGATGGACCGACCACAAACATTTCCCAGATTCTTGGTAACAAGTATAAGAAGAGTAATTCCAGTGTGGAACGTGCCATGCAGAATGCCATTAACCGCGCATGGAATTCCAATGACACCGAAACTCTTCTTAACTGCTACACCGCCCACATTAATCCTGACCGCGGAATGCCTACCATTAAGGAGTTCATTTACTTTTACGCGGAAAAGATTACGGATGGACGTTAATGTTTGATAAACTGCTTGATAAAATCTAATAACCAATCCATTTCTATTCCTCCTTTTCAAAAATGTAAGGAGATTATAGAAAAATTCGAAACATTTCTTAGGTTTAAAATCGGGTTGGTTTTTATATGATTTTTAATACATTTATATGAGGTATTGTATGATTCAAAATATAATTCGTTGGTTCTTTGACCTTTTATGTTGCTACTATTTATATTTTAAATTATTAAATTTTAAACTTTCGCAAAAGAAATATGCTATTCTTCTTTCTTTTATATTCATTGGTGAAGCCTTCCTATTTAATTTTATCAATGCATGTCTGCCTCTATTTGCAATCCCTGTCTTTGTCCTTTTAAATGCTTTCATACTTACTTTGGTAACTAAGATACAGCTTACATTAAGTCTGCTATCCTTTACCATTTCTCTTAGTGTAAATTTCATTTTTCTTGCAATTTCAGGTGTTCTTATAGGATTCGCACTATTACCCTTCTTTTATGGAAATTACAACCTGCCATATGCTCTGATTCAAATTTCAGGTGGACTTCTTGAATTGCTCTTAATATTCCTTCTTTTCAAAATCAAAAGGCTCCGCCGCGGCATGCCATTTCTCTATCAAATCGGCTCTTCTGCCACAGGTTTTATCTTAAGCTGTTTTATTCTGCTCATTGTTACCATAATCAGCTTTTATGATTCCATTCCTGACATGCAGTTTCTCTTTCTCCTCATCGCTCTTTTCCTGATTGGACTTCTGCTTTATTGCTGGTGGCGGTTCCGGATTACCCGTGACTACCGGGAGAAGCTGCGGCAGGCGGAGCTTAAGGCTTTACAGAATGAACTCATTGAGAAAGATAACTGCATCCGGAAATTAGAGGAAAATAATGATGCCCTGGCTAAGATTATTCATAAAGATAACAAGCTGATTCCGGCAATGGAGCTGGCTGTCTGCGAATATTTAGAGGATGGGATCACAGACGGTGATACCAGAAAGAAGGGCGAACAGCTTGCCAGCGGGTTAAAGACCATGGCACAGGATCGGAAAGGTACGCTGAACTCCTACCGCCATGATGAACACGCTCTTCCGGTGACCGGGGTCTGTGTTTTAGATGCGCTTTTTACCTATATGCAGCAGCGTGCCCTGGCACAAAATATCAACTTTTCCCTGCATATCACAGGCAATATTGTAAAAATGACGGAAAATATCATTTCCGGGGAAGACCTTTCCCACCTTCTGGCGGATTTGCTGGAAAATGCCATGATTGCCATTGGTGATAATGAGGTGCGCAGTCTTTCTGTCTGCCTTTGTCATGACGAAGATACTTCCACCCTGGAGATTTCTGACAGTGGGAATGCCTTTGATGTGCAGCTCTTTGAGGATTTTGGTCAGACCCGGCACACCACCCATAAGGACAGCGGCGGCAGCGGAATCGGTCTTATGGACATCTGGAAGATAAAGAAACAATACCGTGCATCCCTGCACATCATTGAATATGCGCCGGGAACTTCCACATTTACGAAAAAAATTTCCCTGGTCTTTGACCGGAAAAATCACTATCTGATTCAGACCTACCGCCGTAATGAAATTGAACGGGTACATATACGAAATGATATGTTTGTTTTACAGTCAGACTGATTTATGTTATGATGGAAGAACTTTTGAGAAGGTAAAATGTTACATGAGGTAAATGTTATGAGTCATGCACTGGTTATACTATGTGGTGGAAAAAGTACAAGAATTGGAACGGACAAGGCTTTGCTCCCTTTTGGGGACTGCTGCCTGATTGAATATCTGGTCCGGAAATTTCAGCCGGATTTTCCGAAAATCTACCTTTCTGTCCAGCAGAAAAATGATTATGCGCATCTGAATCTTCCGGTGACAACCATTGGAGACATCTATGGAAATGCCGGTCCGCTGTCCGGTATCTTCAGTGCACTTTCCATGATTTCTGAGGAACGTGCCTTCTTCATTTCCGTAGATACACCTTTTGTAGAACCGGCACTGGGGCTTTACCTGCTGTCACAGCCACAGGAACATCCTATCTGGGCGATTGAGCGTGCCAATGACCAGTTGGAGACTCTTTCCGCAGTCTACTCCAAAAGCTGCATTCCGCAGGTGGGAAAAGCCATGCTCTTTCACCAATATTCCTTTAACCGGCTTCATGAGAAATGCAATGCCGGCTATATCCCGGAAAACGAGCTGGCAAATATATGTCCGGTTCCACTGAATGAACAATTTTTTAACATCAATACCCGCACCCATTATTATCATGCCTTAAAGCTGCTTTCCGAACGGGGAGAGCTTTTTGATGAAGACAGCAATCTGGAGCTTCCGGCAACAGGCAATATTGCTTCTTTTATTCCCGTGGTATCGCTGGTGGGGGATTCCATTATTGATAAAAAGACCTTCTGCATCCAGCTATTGGAGGCATTAAAAAAAGATGGCATTAAGGCTGCCATCTTTGATTCAGAAAAAGATTTTTCCAATATTACAAATGTAGACCTCATCCTCACCTGCGATTTAGAAGATGAAGACTGCTTTAAAATCGAGCTTTTGAGCAGTGAGTTAAATGAGACTCCGCTGCATCCCCTTTCCGGTCTTGTTGCCATCGCCAGTGATTTCGGTTACAAATGCGAAGAAGTTCCTTGCTTTGACTTCCGCAAGCCAAAGTCACTTCTTGGCTTCTTAAAGACGCTGATCCGCGACTATAGCCATTAAGTATCTACAGGAAACGGCACAGCTCCGGCATCCAGTCTCCGATAAAAATTTCATCTCTGATAATTGCACGCCAGACCGGTGGGAAGAAGGCTTCCAAAAGAGTCATCACTTCCACCCAGTCTGGCTCTTTTTTGCGTTCCCTCTTTAAGTATGCCGTCCATTTCCGTTTCATATAAGTATAATCCTTATAGTGAAGGACGGTATCCAGCCGGTCTTTTCCAAAGGCCAGCTCTCTCTTTGTTCCAATTTCAATAACCTGCTGCTCAACCTTTCTGCCATCTAACGCCTCTTTCTTTAAGATTCCATAAATTTCTTCATAGCAGGACAGGTCGTTGATTAATTCCATTTTCTCTAAGATTTCCACAAAATTCTCTGCCACAACCTGCTCATAAGGATATTGCAGAAACTTTATTACCGTATTCTCCTGTAAGAAAAATGGCAATTCTCCATGAGCAGGCTGCATCTGCTCGTCCCGAAGCTCCTGAAAACGCAGGGTAATGGGAACTTCATGCTCCTTTGATTTTGCCAACACCTCTATCTGATAGCTGCCCGCCCTTTCTTTCTCTATCTGATAGACATACTCCGGCTTCCGGCTTAACACCTCTTTCATGAGCTGCCCTAACTGCATTTCCGTTAAATGCTCATCCTTTATCACCTGATAATAATAGGAAAGGGAAAAGACTCTCTTCCGGCGATAATTCTCCACACCGAGGCTGCTGCCATTTCTAAGATAAAGCTTCTCTGCAAATGTTGATTTACTTATCTGATATAGAAAATACTCGGTTACTGCAGAAGGAAGCAGGTCCACAAAAGGGATTTGCAAGTCCTCACTTCTCTGCCGGATCAATGATTCTCTCAGTATGCACTCTGCCACTACAGCCACACTCCAATTCTGCTCTGAATCTTTGCCACAACCTTGCGGGCTCTGGCATATTCCATTAATTTTGCAATATCTTTCTTTGGCTCATTGATAAATGCCAGCAGCGCCTTCTTTAAATCCTCCCGCTCCAGACGTTCCTCGTACTTGAGGCAGTCACAGATAAGACGCTCTTTTTCATAAATCTTCATCTCGCCACCGGCAAAAGGAATGGCCGTTACACCAAGCTCCATGACTTCCGGCTCTGTATAATATGGTTTCACCACCGGGTATTCCATGCGGAACCTTGACTTCGAAGTATTCTTGCTGATGGCAATACTCCATTCATAAGGACGCTTCTCAATATAACCGTAATAGTAAAGGGCGCTGTCCATACATAAAATTCCATCCGGGAACAGTCCCAGAATAATTTCTTCCTGCGGCTTCTCTTCATACCCCATGGAATAATATCCACTCTTTACATGGTCAAGTATGCCGGCTTTCACCAGTCCCTGAATACTTTTATAGGTCAATCCCAAAGGATATAATTTTTCGGCTTTCACAATGCCATTATTTTCTTCTAAAAGCTTCTTTATCTCTTCAATGGTCTGCTCTTTCTGCTTCGCATTCATAGATATCGCTCCTTCGCATTTTTCTTCTAGTATAAGTTAATTTTTGCCGCTTGTCAATTTCTGTTGCAATTTGTCTTATATTTTTCAGTTTGTCGTTGTAAAAGTTGTTTTCTTGTCGTATAATTTATTTGGAACAATATTTAATGTCGTATATGTCTATTTGAATATACGCTTGTTTTTAATAAATGAGGTATCTATGGAAACAGAAAATACTACCCGAAAAAACCCTTCCCGGGAAACCTGCCAGAAGATTATCAAACGTATTCTGGTCACAGAAGTATTAGAAAAGGGCTGCAATGAACATTTCCGGCAAGCTTCAGATTTTATGGGATATTTCCAGTCCCTGTACCCCGCTTCCGATGCACTGACCAAACAGGTGCAGCGTGCCATCAAGGCAATGGATATGCCCCGGGATGAGAGAGGTTACTTTATTGTAAATAAAACATCCGAGCAATTTGAGCAGGACAAAGAAATCAGCCGCCTGCTGCAATCCGGTGAAGCTTCTTTAAAAAGTCTGGAGGAATCCGAACCGGTACTGCTTGAAGTACCAACCGAGCTTGCCGATTATCTGATGTATACTTTAAGTTCTTCCATCAGCTTAAAGGGACATTATGATACTATGGTAAAGGCTTATAATGGCATCATTATCTACACCAGGGAGCGCAGCCGTATCCTTTCCTACCTCCAGACTCTGTTATCCACAAATTGATGATAATTATCCAAATAGTGTGGATAACTCTGCTACGATAACAGAATAATAATGGATTTATCCACAAATTATCAGAATATATCTCGTCCTAACTTTAATGTCCAAGATAACGTAAAACGACAATATTTAAATTTAAATATTGTCGTTTCTTTTTATTCTTGTCTTTTTCAGTTGTTCTATAGCAATTTTCGAGACTATTTTCTTCTTCTGTGCCGTCTTCTCTTGCTGCGATAGTTTCTCTTTATAGTTTTGTAACGCTTATCCGGTCTGCTCTTTGAGAAATATTTGTGTCTGATAATATAGAAATTATCCGCAAATCTCCGAATCAGAAATACTATGACCACAAGGGCTGCGACACCAAGAATTCCCAATAACACTTTCCAGATGTTTATCTGGAACTTATGCTTCGTAGTGGTCCTGGTTCCTGCTTCTGTAGAAATCTCTTCTGATTTTACATTATCAAAAGAGAACGTATCTGCTTTTACTCCGGTGGAAACAATATCCGCACCGCCTACATCATGTCCTGCAAATGTATACCTGATATTTGCCAACACATCATCCGAAGTATTATCATAGCTTACTGCCGGCGCAGCTTCGCTGAATTCTGCACTCTTTGGCAGAACAATATTTCCCGCCGGGTCTATTTTTACAAAGGAGGAATTGGTATTGAGCATTCCTGTATCCATTTCTCCATTTTCAAGCCTTGTCTCATTCTGTGCTACATTATATAGCGAAAAGTTCTCAAAATAATAATTATACAATGCAATACTGTCTGTCCACTGCGCTGGCGACTGGGCATTCATAATGACACAGATAAGTGTCATATCGTCCTTTTCTGCAAAGGTAACCAGCGTACTGTTTGCCGCTGTGGTGTATCCGGTCTTACCACCTACACAGTATTCATATAGATACTGTCCTCTGGTTTTAAAGGCATGAATCATTTCATTATGATTCTGCAGATAGGTGATCTCATCATGCTTGTTGGTTGGTGGAATCTGATAGGTCTTTGTTGCTGTAATCGCACGGAAAGTCTCATTCTGGTAAGCCGCCTTTGCAATCAGTGCCATATCATAACAGCAGGTGTAGTGAAGGGTTGCATCCTCTCCCTCAGATAGTCCGTGTGGATTGTTAAAATGTGTATTCACACAACCTAACTCTGCCGCTTTGTCATTCATCATCTGAACGAAATTCTCAACGGTTCCGCCTACATGCTCCGCTACCGCATAGGCACATTCATTGGCAGACTCCAGCATGACTGCATAAAGGCATTCCTCCATGGTCATCTGCTCTCCCACATCCCTGGAGATTCCGGAACCATGGGTGTTATAAACCGCCTCTTTGGAAAATGTTACTGTCTCATCCAGCGAACAGTTTTCCAGTGCCAGAAGCGTGGTCATAATCTTCGTGATACTTGCCGGACAATGCTGCTCCGTGGAATTCTTATCATAAAGAACCGTTCCTGTGCTCTCTTCCATCACAATCGCATTGGGTGATTCGGTTTCCGGGTCCTGGGGCCAGTACTCTGCCGCCTTTACCTTTTGTGTGTTTATACCCAATAAGCCGACAAAACAGCACACTGCCAGTCCGAAACTTAATATTCTCTTTTTCTTTTTCATTTTCTGCTGCTCCTAAATCATTCTTACCTTTAAGTATATATCAATCCATTTCCATGGTGCAATACCTTTCCATTAATATTCACAATTCTCTTTCTTTTAAACCATAAATATGATAAATTGTTTTCGAAAGATATATATAAGTAGAAAGGATTTCATATTATGAGACTTCGCAATATCCCGGCGGCTGCGCCGGCTGTAGAAGCCAGTGACCTCTGTATCAAGGATGCCGCTTCCCATAAAGGACACTGGAATGAAATATTTGGAAATGACCACCCGATCCGCATTGAAATCGGCATGGGCAAAGGACGCTTTATCATGGACTTAGCTGCCCGGAATCCGGATATCAACTATCTTGGCATGGAACGTTACGAAAGCGTATTGTATCGCGGACTCCAGAAATTGGAAGAAAATCCACTGCCAAACTTACGCCTTCTGTGTGAAGATGCGGCACTTCTGCCGGACTTTTTCGAAAAGGGCGAGTTAGACCGCATTTATCTTAATTTCTCCGACCCATGGCCAAAGGACCGCCATGCCAAAAGAAGACTGACCTCCCGCCAGTTCTTAGAGCGCTATGACAAAGTCTTAAAAGATGACGGACAGATTGAGTTTAAGACCGATAACGTAGGACTTTTTGACTTCTCCTTAGAAGAAATCGATGCTGCAGGCTGGAATCTGGACGCATTTACAAGGGATTTACACCATGATACTGCCATGAACGAAGGCAATATCATGACCGAATACGAAGAGAAATTCTCTTCCAGGGGAAATCCTATCTGCAAGCTGATTACTTCCAGAAATATTCCCTTATGACCTTTCCGATAGTGCCAGTGCACGGACACTGCCAGATGGCATGACCCATGAGATGAACCATTTGCCTGAGCAGTCGGAGTTGGTTTATCAGTGAAATTTTTATAAATTTTTCTTTTTTTATTGTGGCTTATCTTCTGAGGGTTTATAATACATCGTAGCATAAATCATTGATACAATGTAAGGAGATGTATACCATGTACGAATTCACAGAAGATTGTATGATTCATATTCCACAAATAGATGAGGAACACCGCAAATTATTCCAGATGATAAATGATGCTCTTTCCCTTGTTAAAACAACCGAGGATATTTCCGGAACTGCCCAGAGCCTGCTTCTTCATCTGAAGGATTATGCGAATACACATTTCGCCCATGAAGAGGCTTATATGGAAGAGATTCATGACCCGGAGCTTCCTCTTCAGAAAAAGGAACATGCTGAATTTGCTGAGAAAATCAATTCCTTTATTTTAGATAAGTCCTCAAAAGAGGCTGCCAGAGCATCTTTCGAAGAACTGCTTTCCTATCTGGTACGCTGGCTGTACCACCATATCTTAAGCAGTGATATGATGATTGGAAAAATGTCCGCAGTTGAAGGGACTTCCGAAGACCCATTTGCCTTTACGGACAAATACAAGACCGGCATTGACCTTGTAGATAAAGAGCACCGCCGTCTCTTTGAGATTATAAAAGAGACCAATGACCTGATTCAAAACGATCTGCTGCATGACAAATATGATGAAATTATGCGGCTTTTAGTGGAATTAAAGGATTATACACAATTTCATTTTGCTGATGAGGAAATGCTGATGGAGAAGATGCACTATCCGGAACTGGCTGCCCAGAAGCGTGCCCACACTGCTTTCGTTGAACGCCTGGTAGAAATTGACCTCTCAGAACTTGACGATATGGACAATAACCAGCAGACTTATCTTCTGGAACTGATCCAGTTCCTGCTGGGCTGGTTATCCAACCATATTATTGGTATGGATAAAAAAATTGCTGTCTATATGGACGAAATGAAAAAATAATAAACTGCAGAGCATACAGCATAAAACCGGCTTCCTGATATTAGATTTTATTCTAAGTCAGGGCGTCGGTTTTCTTATATAAAGTGTCTTTCTGTGACACGCTCTCCTTTTTCAAGATGAACGAAATTACAATCCCATTTTCCAGATAAAAGCTTTCTTATAATATTGCAGTCGGATGGCTCCACCGCCAGCTTCTTATTTAGAAGTTCTGCAGGTCTTTTCAGTCCATCTTTGGTTTTCTTTATATCATAGCTTTGCGTATCTATTAAAGTAATCTTCTCATAACCGCCATAGATTGTATCTAAAACTTCCATCCCCCGTTCTCTGCCATAAGCAGCAAGAACGGTACTGCACTGGCCTCCAATGGACTCCTTGTCAATTGTCCACGCTCTTGTCGCATAAAGAGAATTCTTATCCACATGATTCTCCAAAAGCTGGTGGATGCAGTCGTGGAAACGTGGCATTACAAGCTCGGTATTCCAGCTCACAATCCCTTCCGTGCCCCGCCCGCACAATCCATAGGTGATCAGGATTATATCCACATCCTGGTGCCTGTCAATCTCCTGCTGCAGCAGATTTCTTAATACAGACGGGTTTCTATGCAATCCACGTTGCAGATATACAACAGGATATGTTATATTTAATTGTTTTCTGTACTTTTCAATTTCATCCTGCTGCATTGCACAGGCAATCAGAATTTTCTTTTCCAAATGATTTCCTCTATATTTATATATTTTTCTATATCCTTTTGCATATAATATCTAAAAAAGGGTATGCCTCATGAAATTCAAATCAAACTGCTTTTCCAGAAAGGCTTTGCTTTTTTCCTACCGTAAGCCTGCCCTGCATACTAAATTTACTACAATTCAAAGGTCTTTTAAAGAAGTAAAAAATATACTGAACAAATAAACGATATCTTCATCATTCCTTATTTACATCTACAGAACCTGCCACGGGCAGCTTCTTACGGATTTTTTATAACAAAAAAAAGCACCAACCCCATGGCTCCACGTCCACAAAATCGGTACTTTACATGCGCCACCAGGGGTTCGAACCCTGGACACCCTGATTAAGAGTCAGGTGCTCTGCCAGCTGAGCTAGTGGCGCATTGCTTAACGCAAGGACTATTATATAATAGAATTTATCGAATTGCAAGTAATTTTTTATTTTTTTTAAAAATTTTGTAAATTACATATTAGCAAATAATGCCGCAATTTCTTCCGGTGTCATCATATGATTCGGGGCAGAATTTGCCTCGATAACAGGCTCTGCTGCCGGTTCTTCCACAACCGGTTCTGACACAGGTTCCTCTTCCGTTATCGGCTCAGATTCTTCTGAAATAGCATCTTCTGTTACAACTGGTGCTTCTTCAGCTGCTGAATCTGCATTTGCAATCAAAGCTGCAATCTCTTCCGGTGTCATCATATGATTCGGGTCGGAATTCATTTCCATAACCGGTTCATCAATGGTATTTACCATTTCTTCTGTAAATGCAGGTTCTTCCGGTTCTTCATCTGCAAATCCAAGTGTATCATCAAAACCAACTGGTTCTTCTGGTTCTGGTTCATTGTTTTCTTCTGCAGATCCGGTTTCTTCTGCTACTTCTTTTGTAGTTTCAGCTGCTTCGTCATTTCCGAATAAAGCATCTATATTTAATAAATCATCTTCTGCTAAATCCGGCATATCCTCTGCAGCTGTCTCCGGTTCTGTTGCCGGTTCCTCCGGCATCACTTCATTGATTGGGGCTTCCGGTTCTTCCGACATCACTTCATTGATTGGTGCTTTCGGTTCTTCCGGCATCACTTCGTCGATTGGTGCTTCCGGTTCTTCCGGTGTTACTTCCTCAACTGGTGCGGCTGATGATGGCTGTACCGGCGCTGCTGTATAAGCAACAGCTGGCGCACCATTTATTTTTCCAACTTCAGCTAATATGGTATTGTGGATGGATAATTCCATTTCTTTCACGAAAGCTGCCATTTCCTGCTGTTTTAGCAGAAGGTCTTTATTGGCATTCTCAACTATGATACGCTGCTGCTCTAACACGTTCTTCTCAAGATTATCCAGACGGTCGGAAAGATTAAATATCTGCTCTAATAATTTGTCGTTGGAATTCATCAATGCATCGGAATTTTCTTTGTTACGGCTTATGGTAACTTTGGCAATGGATTTCTGTGCATCTATGATGTCCTTTGTCGGTGAACCGGCTGCCTCTTCGATACGATCAAGCTGATCCGCAATATCTTCAAAAGATTTGCGGGTTACAAGATAAGAAGCTTTTTCTGACTTAAACAGATTATCATACTGTTCGTACTGGTCAATCTCTTTCTTATAATTTTTCTGGATTGCACTGGCAATCAGAATATAAATATCAGCTAGTGCTACAACTGTAAGTACAATCAATGCCACATAATTGGACGGATAGTTAATCATCACATATAATTCCCCTAAAACCAGCACTGTTAATACCAGTACAGCCGTCACAATTCTCAGATTGTAAGAATCCTTCTTTTGTTTGATGTTCTGCTTTGCTTCTTCCATTGTAAAAATCCTCCATGATTTTTTATTTTTCGCTAAATAGCAGGAGCAAACCGTAAAAACCTGCCACTATACTGGCAGTTCCCTGGATATGTCCTGCAGCCGGCTACTTACTTTCCCTGTAAGTATAATTAATTTTATTTTATCACAGGTAGAATTTTCCTTCAAGAAGCCTTTTCCAAAATAGAAATGAAAATTAAGATAGTTTGCTAGTTGATACCTTTACATATGAACTGATTTAAAAACTGATTTTTATCACATGGTCTGCCAAAAAGATAGCCCTGCAGATAATCAGCATGTATTTCTTTCAGCTTTTGATACCACTCTTCTTTTTCTATACCTTCTATACATATTTTGATATCTACACTATGTACCAGTTCAACTATTTTTTTTAACAGCTCAAAATCCCTTGTTTGACTCATAGCTTTTGCTGTAAAATGATTATCCAGTTTCACATAATTAGGATTCATGTTTACAATACAATGTAGATTCGAAAAACCTGTGCCAAAATCATCCAGAATAAACTGTATTTTTTTCTCTTCGAATTTCTTCCGAAGCGTATAAAAATACGGTGTCATATCCGTATATCCGCTTTCTGTCAGTTCCGCACACAGGCTCTCCGGCGGAAGATTATATTGTTCTATAGACGAAAGTATGTCCTTCCAGATATCACTTTTCATCATCTGAATATAAGATATATTTACATTAACCTTAAATCCCGGTATATACTGCCGCATTTCATGGCACATTGCCGCAGCTTCATTTAATACAAATCTTCCGGCCGGAATAATAAGCCCGGTTTCTTCCAGTAATGGTATAAATTCCACAGGCGAGATACTTTCTTTTTTTCCACCTGAATACATGGAAAACCTCATAAGCGCTTCCGCACCAATTATATTTCCCGAGGAACAATCTATAATCGGCTGATAGTATACTTCAAATCCTTCAAATTCATTTGTCACGGCACCTCGAAGTGCACTTTTTATTTTCTCTTTTTTTAAAAATAACTTATAATCTTCTTTTTCAAAAAAATATACTCCGTTTCCTCCCATGGATTTTGCCTGTTTTAAAGAGAAAACCGCTATTTTACGATACTCGTCATAATATTTTAAAAGCTTCGTTGCATGAATAATTCCGGTAGATACTGTAAAAACCACCTTATATTTTTCAGAAATAATAAAATCTTCTATTTTTTTACATATTTCCTTCTGCAATAGCATAACATCATCTCTTGTATGGCTTTCCAGATCAACAATCATATACTCATCTGCAACAAGATGGTACAGCTGCTGGTTATCAGAAAGACATTCCTTGATACCGTCAGCAACACTTTTCAACACATAATTTCCATAATCTACGCCTAATGTACCATTAATCGCATTAAATCCATCAATCCCTATATGTATTAAAAATACTGACGAGCTGTCTTTTATATGGGAAGAAACAAAGGAATGCATTTCTCTTTCACCCAAAAGTCCGCTGACATTATCTGCCCACTGTATATTTCCAATTTCGTTTACACAGCCTATAAGATAATGAGGTTTTCCATCGTTATCATTGATTACCTTTCCACGGCAGTTAATCCATACCGGCATCCCTTCTTTATCAAGCCATCTGTAATGCAGATTGTGTTTTTTTTCGTTTCCATCCGCAATCCACTGTAAATGTTCCCTAATCATCGGGCGGTCTTCTTCATATACAAAATAGCGGACACTGTCGGCAGCATTATCAAATGAATTGCCCGGCATCTTAAAACGCTTCACCGCTGCCTGTGAAATGATAAGGGTATTTTTCTGTAAATCTATAATATAAAGATAGTCATCCATACATGGTGCAAATACTTCTATTAAATCTTCTGCTCCTATTTCCTTGAGCAGTCTGCGTATGTTTGTATCCATAGTATAAGTGCCTTTCTTATAAAATTTTTATACTGATAAACTTTCTATTCTGTGGTAGAAATTATAGCTGGAAATCATTATCGTATTATACTGTTTTTTCTGATTCTGCCAATTTAAATTTACGAATCATTTCACGCAGATTTTCTGATTCGCTGCTCATCTCCTGGCTGGCAGCTGCACATTCCTCAGATGTTGCAGAATTGGTCTGTACAACATCATTAATTTGTTCAATTCCTTCATTAATCTGCTGGATTTCTGTTGTCTGTGTTTCTAACGTTTCCGCAATATTTGTAACTTCTTCTGTAATTATTTTAGAGTTCTCTGCAACATCTTCCAATTGCGCCGCAGTCTGTCCTGCAATCACCATACCCTTTTCTACTGCCTTCACAGAGGTTTCAATCAACATTGCAGATTCTTTCGCTGCCTGGGCACTCTGGTCCGCTAACGAATTTACCTGATTTGCTACAACTGCAAATCCTTTTCCGGCTTCTCCTGCCCTTGCTGCTTCGATAGAAGCATTCAATGCAAGCAGATTTGTCTGGGAAGCAATTTCATTAATTGTTGCAATAATTTTGTCAATTTCTTTTGATGCTTCACTAATTTCATTCATGGAATCAACCATTTCATGCATCTTACCATTACTTTCTAAAATGGCATTTCCAAGCTCATCCACCCTTCCACTAATTTCTTTTGCAGATTTTGAATTATTTTCTACCTGTTCAAATACACCTGCAACTGTTGCTGTCAGTTCCTCTACTACTGCCGCCTGATTTGTAGCTCCATCCGCAAGATCATTGGAGCTTGATGCCACCTGGTCTGCTGCACTTGAAACTTCATTGGAAACATTTTGAATTCCTCTAATCGTTTCTCCTATACTTTTCTCAAATTGCATAAAAGAATTTAAAATTCCGACAAAATCTCCCCGCCACTCTACTTCCGGTTTAACATCAAAATTTCCTGCTGCAAACAATTTCATTGCACGGTCAATATCGTCTACATAGCTTCCCAGAATACGGATTGATTTACGCATACTGTGTGCCAGTCTTCCAATCTCGTCTTCTGAGCGATAATCCAGCGTACTGTGTAAATTTCCTTCTGTCAGTTCCTTTGCGACATCCTCAACTGCCTGTAAAGGTTCAAGAATTGTATCAAGGACTTTTTTACCCGTTTTCTTTGTCAGTGTCCATGCAAAAAATAAACACACTATAATACATACAATTCCTGCTATAGCAGAAATAAATGTAGTTGTGGCAGCCCTGCTGCTCTCCTGGTCTGTTATATCATCTAATTTTATTGCGATTTCCACCGCTTTATTTAATGCTGGTGTGCAATCATTCATGATTTGATCAACTGCTTCTTCCTTATCACCACTTTTAATTTCTTCTATAATGGAATAACCAATGTTTCCCCAATCCGAAAGGGCTGATGAATATTCCTCATAATCTGAGTCAGGAATAATTCCGGTTCCCTTTAAATTTTTCAGTTCAGAATCAACTTCTTTCAGCAGCTTTTCTACTGTTTTCTCATAACTGTCGTATGAAGAAGTATCATCATTTAATGCCATTTCCCTGATATTTCTTGCTGCCGCATTCACATTAATTCTGCAAATTTTTACCGCCTGGTCTGCTACAGTAACATTTTCTATATAATGTACCGTGTTAGCAAATAAAACACCTATGGTCACTATAGAAAGCAAGCCTGAAATTAACATCATAATAATGACTTTTCTGTAGCCATAGTTTATCCTTTCCTGCAGATGCATGTTTTCTAATTTCTTTTTCATTTTATCTTTTTGTGACAACATAGATTCTTATTTCCTTTCTCTTTATTATATTTCTCTTTTTTTCCAGACCTTGTTATATCAGAATTTTTTCAAAAGTCAATGATTTTTCAGTTCTAATTTTCAGATTCTATTTTTCTTATAAAATTTAACACTTCCTACTTTGGTTTTTCGTCATTTTTTTTACAGTATTGTTCTAAAAAAACGGCCGCACCATCTTCTATAGCAGCAAAAGCCATCTTATCGTCTGGCCATGATTTTCTGAGTGCCACATAAGAAATCAGAAAATTTGCAAGCCAGCCAGCCGGTACAGCAAGCCAGACAAATGCAATGCCAAAGTGCGGTGCGAGTATCAAAGCAACTGACAGACGAATTGCAAGATTTACCATATTTGCAATGAGAAATGGACGCATGATTCCAAGTCCCCGAAGAACTCCGTCTGTTGCCATCTTGATACCCATGAAAATGAAAAAGAAGCCGAGCCATCTCATATAATCACCAGACACCTGATATGCCAGCGCTGTTCCATCTTTACCCAGAAATAATGTGGAAATCTGAGTATGCAGTGTTTCAATGACTATAAAAGCAAAGACTGCAAAACATAAATCTAACACCAGTGCAGCGTGGTATCCTTTTTTGATACGCCCGATTTTCTTTGCGCCAAGATTCTGGGAAACATACGGCGAGACTGCATTGCCTATGGACACAAATATCAGTGAAAAAACATTCTCTACCCTCATCGTTGCCGCATAACCTGCAAGAGCCTGCGTACCAAACGGATTTACAACCGCCTGTACAATCATCATACCAATTGACACTGTTGACTGCTGGAGGACCGACGGTATGGCAATGCGGAGCATGGAATGTAATTCCCTCCCGTCAAACCTGCGAGCCGGACTCTTATACTGGCGTATCCGGTATAAAAAGATTAAAAACGAAAATACTGCCGAAATGCCTTGTGCAATAAGTGTGGCTAGGGCTGCACCGAACACACCCAGACCAAGGCCTGCTACCATCCAAAGATCCATCATAATATTCAGAACAGAAGAAAAAATCAAAAGGCATAATGGAATCTTTGATTCACCGATTGAAGTAAACATCGTTGAAAGAATGTTGTACATAAACAGAAACGGAAATCCCACAAAATAAACACGAAGATATAGTACTGCTTCCTCCAGTATATCAGCGGGTGTCTGTAATATGCCCATCATGGAACGTGAAAAACAAAAGCCAGTAACTCCCAGAAGTATGCTAAGAACCAGAAAACTAATCAATGATGTTGATACGATTGTTTTCATTTTACTATAATCTCTGGCACCAAAATAACGGCTCACAAGTACACCTGCACCTACACCCGCACCGAGTGCTATACAAATGAATACATTCGTAAGGGCAGCACAGGCGCCAACAGCCGCAAGGGCAGAAGATCCAACAAACTGGCCCACAATGATTGAATCAGCCATATTGTAGACTTGTTGAAAAAAGCTTCCGAAAATCATTGGCATTGCAAAAACAGTCAGTGCTTTAAGGGGTGCATCTGTAATTAAATATTCATCTTTTGACATGTTCTTCTTCCTCTGTAGCTATTTTAAAGCGCTATTACTGCGGCATCAAGCCCCTCAACTTTTCCATTAAACAGCTCTTCTCCAAGCAAATTATATTTTCCCTCATACTCATTAAATTTCTTCTCACTGCTGCTGCAGTTAAAAATCAATGCCATGGTCTCTTCACCATTTTTTCTAATCAGAACAATGGTTTCTTCCTCATCTTTTGTGATTGCCTCAATCAATTCGCCTTCTACGATACATTTATATTTTTTTCGAACCTGCAACAGCTGTTTATACCATTCAAACATCTCTTTATCCTGGTATTCTTCATCCCAGTACATGCCACGCCTGCAATCCGGATCGTTTCCTCCCGGCATCGCATACTCATCTCCATAATAAATCATCGGCATTCCCGGCAATAACAATTGAAAAGCTGCTGCCAAATGCTGCTTTTTCTTATTATTCTTACATAAATGTAAAAATCTTGCTGTATCATGGCTGTCTATCAGATTCCACATAAGAGGATAACATTTCTTATTTAAGCGTCCTTTCAAATATCCAAGATTCTGTATAAACTGGCTGACCGTAATCTTTTCATCTGCAAGCAGATCTATCATATTCAGATAAAACGGATAATTCATGACCGTATCCCATTCATCTCCTTCAAGAAAATCTCCTGCATAATGCCAGATTTCTCCAATTATCAGCATATCTTTCTTTACTGCCTTAACTGCCTTTCTAAAATTCTTCCAGAAAAAATGACTGATTTCATCTCCTACATCCATTCTCCATCCGTCTATATCGCATTCCCTGATCCAATAGCATGCAACATCTGTAATAAATTTTTCAACTTCAGGATTTTTCAGATTTAATTTTGGCATTCCACCATAATAACCAAAGCATTTGAAATTTGGAATCTCTCCCCTTTCACTTTTAAGTGGAAATTCATCAATAAAATACCAGTCCAGATATTTAGACTTATTTCCTTTTTCTAAAATATCTTCGAATGCAAAAAATTCCTTTCCTGTATGGTTAAACACCGCATCCATAACCACTTTCATTCCATATTCATGTGCTTTTTGTACCAGCTCTTTAAGATCCTCTGCTGTTCCAAATGAGGGATCAATCTGATAATAATCAATGGTATCGTATTTATGGCTTGAATTTGATTTAAAGATTGGTGTCATATATAAAACATCAATTCCAAGACTATGGATATAATCCAGATGTTCTATAATTCCTCTGAGATCACCATGCAGATTATCCATAGACGTAACTGGTGCTTTATACCATACTTCCTTGTCTACCGGCTGTGATGATGCAAAACGGGACGGAAAAATCTGATATACGACCTTATTTTCTGCCCACTTTGGCACCACAAACATTTCTTCCTCCCGTAGATTCTGCGGGCAGTCAAACATTCTGTCTCTGTTTGTAATACATTCCTTACTAAACTCATAATTGCCGTAATATACTTTTTCCCCCTGCATGTCCGTAAATTCAAAAAAATAACGGAGACATATCAGATGCATCTGGATCTGCGCTTCATAATAATCCTGAAACTGTGAGGTCGCAACCTTCTTCATTGGAATTGTCTTTCGCGTATCCTTCCATTCCATTGGTATATACTTATCTTCATAATGAAGAATTATTTCCTTTATATCATCTCTTTTTACCTGGATGCGTATCACAAATAAATCCTTATCTATTGCATAGCAGAATCTTTTGTCCATATCATGAATAATTGCAGAGTATTCCATTCATTTTCTCCTTTACATATTCTGTTTTCTTCTTTCGTATTACTTACTTTTTCTATATCTTAACGTGATAATCCTGGCTTGTCTATAGATAACTTCCTCTGCAGCTTGCCGATTGACAAAAATATCCGAATCTCTGTTATCCGTCTTTTATGTCAATGACATTTTCTCCTTTTCCCTGAACGAAAAAAATCACCCAGACTAGAATTTTTAATCTAATCTGAGTGATGCTTCGTCAGGCCTGTTTTCATCTCTGTAAAGCACCTTTCAGTGCTCGTCCGGTGCTCGGAGCACCCGGAGGATGTAACCATTCCGTTCCATCGAGTTCACACAGTTGGCCACCATTACGATTCAGCTTGTAACAATGATCACTTGGTTTTCTTATTAGATTAACTATATTATAACGTGCTGTAGGTCGGATGTCGATGATTTTTTGACCATATTTATTGTTTTATATGTTACTTCTCTATTAGTTCTGCAAACTAGAATTTATTACTCCATCAAACTGGAAGTTTCCATTTATTTCTTTTTGCGGTATTTGGGTTCAATACCTACTACATACG
>OGJQ01000027.1_pt1 | contig 131326 bp, 133 predicted proteins | sample 1572261 | NCBI WGS metagenome assembly OGJQ01 (sample SAMEA2582138, study PRJEB24529) | metagenome | biome: Human gut stool | place: China | collected 2011
AATTGAAGCTTCTGGCATCGTTGATGTATGCACACCTGCTTTTCTCATATATGCTGTCGTCCGTACGTTAAGAATGTGTGTTAAACAACAATATTACTTCTTATCAGTTTCCTCCAACTCTATTTCCTCAAGTTCGATTTCCTCTGATTCGTCATCTAATATATCTGCATCTGAAGAATCATCTGTATATTCTTCATTCTGTATATTATAGCTGTCATTGTTTTCGGTACTTTCTTCAATATCAGCATCTTCTGATACTTCTATATCTTCATCATATTCCTGTGAATCAGCTTCATCATTATCGCTGTCATCACTATCATCTTTTTTTATAAGAAGCTCATCATATTCATCTGAATCATCATACTCATCCATGGCTTTTACGAATGCTTTCTTACTTACAGAAAGTTTATGTGAAAGTACTATAACCGCTACTACAAGTACTACTACTACAAGTACGAGTACAACTAATAATGCTAATATTATATTGCTTGTGCCTTTTAAGACGTTTACTACTCCTTTAGCAGAAGCTTCCTTATCCTGCACATGTATCAATGCTGGTTCATCTGATGAATTATATCCAGCATAGCCCTGTATCGTACCATCGTTGATGTTATACCTGAACCATCCTGTATCACCAGTTGAGCTTACGCCATAAAACAGTGCATAATTACCAGTTTTATCAAGAAGTACATCCACTTCCCTGTTATTGATGTTTATTCTTCCCGCTTCATAACCATCAGGAAGCTCCATAGATGACTCATCTATAGGAAGGATACAATATGACAGCTCTGGCTGATATACTTCTATGTATTTTGAAAAAGTCTTCTTCACTGAATCATATACGTAAAAACCACTTTCACCTGTTCCATCTGTGCTCTCAAGATAAGCTAACATAACTCTTGTGTTAATTCCCATGCCAACAGCTATCTTAATGCCATTATAATCGGTTTCTGACTGGACATAACCTGATGGCAAAGAATCCTCAGCAAATGAAGAAATTATCTTATATTCATAGTCATCAACCCTTACTGTAGGTTCCTGAATAATACTGTTGTTATCTCCAGATGTTGTTCCATCCTGATTAGTTCCATCAGTTTCTTCTGCCTCTTTACTTGCCTGTTCAGGTGTTGTTACATTATCACCTTTAGTTGTTTTTATAGTATATACTTTTTTGCTTCCATCCTCAGCTGTTACCGTTATAGTAGTTGTGTTAAGCCCTGGATCCATTCGCGTTCCAGATACTTTGATAGTAGCCTTTGAATCATTTGCTGTAGCACTTACCGTAAGTCTATCACAATCGCTTCCAACTGATGTTGTATACGTTGTAACATTTGATGAAAATGCCGGTGAAAGTACACCAGGACTTATCTCAAGTGAACTTAATGTATTGTCATCTGAATAGCTTTCTGGCGCTGTTACTGTAACCTTTCCTATCGAAGCATTAATTGACATATAATCTTCATAAGCTGATCCCATTTGTGCTGTTGATTTTATAATTGATATATTGGTAGTACCTGGATTTATTGCTTTAAATGTTATATTAAATGTTCTCTTATCTGCTGATACAAAATAAAGAATCCCATTTCCACCAGCATCATAATCGCCACCAGAAGGTACTATTATATTTGAATCATAATTTATATAAAAATCACACTGCATAACATTTTCACTAAGTGTAATATTAATATTTACTATTTCTCCAACTTCACAACTTCCTGAACTTATTGAAACGTATGCTGTTTCTTCTGCTGATACAGTTTTTTTATCAAATAATATATCTGCCGTTGTAAATATAATAATCAACGATAAGCAAACTAATACAATTTTTTTTATATTTTTCATTATATTGTCTCCATTTTATTGTTGTATATATTTTATATCAAGAATATGTCTTTTTATATATAACATATCTAGACTTGTAATTTTACCATCTTTATTTGTATCTGCCGCCTCTAAATTAGCATCTTTCAAAATTCTAATATTCAAAACATGTCTTTTTATATACAACATATCTAGACTTGTAATTTTACCATCACCATTCACATCACCATATATAACAACATCGTACTGTGCATACACGCTTCCATCTTTTCTATATATAGTAAGCTTATCACCTGTAGCTACTGTATCATCTGATGAACATTCGCTGTTATCACTGTTAAGAAGCTTTCCATAACAGCCATTGGTATATGTTATGCCATCAATTATACTCTGCACACTACTTCCAACACCTATTCTAGTAACTATCTTCTTGTCATTATCTATCAGAAGTCCTGTCTTAAACCCATCGCTTTCAGTGTTTCCACTATTGCCTCCATTGCCTCCATTGTCCGGAGCTGGTTTTACTGGCTCTGGTGATGGTTCTGGATTAACAGCCTCTTTTCTTACCACATTGATAGTATAAGTCCTTGTTCCTCCATCTTCTGCAGTGACCACTATGTTGATAGTGTTATTTCCTACAGATAATCTGTGGCTTCCTCTTCCGCTTATACTTGCATTAGTATCTGCTGCCGAAGCTGATACGTCTATGCTTTTAACTTCATTTTCAACTATAAGACTATAATCTGTAGTATCTGATGAAAATGTAGGTGTAAGTGAATAACCATCAACTGACAAGCCTCTTAACCAGTTATTAGAGCTCTGGTTGCCATCAGGAATAATACATCTTGATGAAGGCATATTATCATATACTGGTATGCTGAACTTAAATGTTGTGTTGTTAAGTGTACTTGTACTATATGCTTTCTTTGCTCTTGTTGCTTCTGAACGTGGTGCTAAGACATTTGTCATATACTGGTGTGAAAAATTCTTTATATCAAATTTTTCATAATATATCGTATCCTGTCCTCTGTTTATATACCACTTTCCAAGATTAATAGCACCACCTACAACAGCCTTATACCTGGTATTCCATGGGCGCATATTAGAGTCATCCGTCTGCATGGCATATCTAAGGCCATTCTGTACTGCGCTAAGACCACCACTGGCATAGGCATTCTGACTGTAATAGTTATAATAACCTCTGTAACCACTTACATTACCTGATATCTGGTTACCAATACCATTAGCACCCTGCTCCTGTATAATTCTTGTTGCAAGATGGTAAGGACTCACCTTTGACACCTCTCCTGCATACATAAGCAGTGTTGCATAGTCATATCCATCAAGATCATGTCCTGAATCTTCCATAAATGTACCACTTATTATGTTACGCACACCATCTGTATTATGTACAGATGAATCATATGAAAGACTTTCAAACATGAATATATATGTATCATCAAGGAAATTACGAGGATCAAGGGCATATTTTACAAGACCTTCTGATGCCTGTACCCAGCCACCACTGTCAAGTATCGTATACTCACCTGTTTCCCAGTTATAACATCCTTCTGCTGTAGACTTCCATGATGAATCAGCAGAGCTGTATATAAGGCTTCTTCCTATAACATTCTGTGCATTAACCATGGTATCCCAGTCTCTGCCGTTATGATCTGCCACAAAAACCCATAATGGATACTTCTCATGCAGCTGTCTTAAGCTTTCTTTATATGATGCTGGAAAATCCTGTGCTGTAAGATAATCCTCAAAATTATTATCTGGCTTATAATCCGACTTTTTATCTTTAGTTGTATACTGTGAGGTTATATAGCCTCTTGTATATTCACCATCAAGATAAAATCCAATATTATACCAGCTATATGTCGCACTTGTACTTACTTCCTCATATATATCGAACTTAAAGCCACCATTAACCTTTGTTATAATGCTTCCATTAACCGGAGCAGTTCTTATCCTTAAATCAGTAACATCATAGTTAACATAGCCTGTCGCTATAATGTCATCATCCGCTTTAGCCTCTATGGCACCTGTGTATCCAAACTGAGTACATATAATTATGACCATCATAAGTACAACAGCTGTTATCTTTTTTGCAACATTCATGTAGTTTTTTTCCATCTAATCACCCGGTTTCTTATTTTCAGCCATGTTTCGTTATAGTACATCTTTTTTTAATAATGTACTAGTTTCTTCCAAATTCTGACAGCTTAAGACCTTCGTTACGTTCAAGTACCATATTGACAGACCAGCTGTTAGCAAAGACAAGCAATGGATTGCCTTTAAGGTCTTTAATCTTCTTCATATCCGATGTACCTACTATTCTGTTTACATCCACCTCCTGTGGATTCTCTATCCAGCGGATATGCTCATATGGCAGTGTCTCAAGCTTTATATCTACATTATACTCATTTTTAAGACGATATTCCAGCACTTCAAACTGAAGAACACCAACAACACCTACAATTATCTCTTCCATTCCAGTATTATATTCCTGGAATATCTGGATGGCACCCTCCTGTGCTATCTGGCTGATACCCTTTATGAACTGCTTACGCTTCATAGTATCTATCTGTCTTACTCTTGCAAAATGCTCTGGTGCAAATGTAGGAATACCATCAAACATAAACTTCTTATTAGATGAACATATTGTATCACCTATCGAGAATATACCCGGATCAAATACACCTATAATATCTCCTGCATATGCCTCTTCAACTATGTGTCTTTCCTGTGCCATCATCTGCTGTGGCTGTGAAAGTCTTATCTTCTTACCTCCCTGCACATGATTAGCCTCCATACCTGCAGTAAACTTTCCAGAACATATACGCATAAAAGCAATTCTGTCTCTGTGTGCTTTATTCATATTAGCCTGTATTTTAAATACAAATGCTGAGAAATCCTCCTTAAAAGGATCAATAAGTCCTTCTGATGAGTTACGTGGAAGTGGTGATGTAGTCATATCAAGGAAATGCTGTAAAAATGTTTCAACACCAAAGTTAGTAAGAGCCGAACCAAAGAATACAGGCGTAAGATCTCCTGCCTGCACCTTCGCAAGATCAAACTCTGCACTTGCACCATCAAGAAGTTCAACATCCTCATCTAATTTTTCAAGATAGGCATCACCTATCTCCGCTTTAAGCTCAGGCGCATCAAGTGCGATATTCTTAGTAGCAACTTCCTTCTGGCCATTCATGGCTGCTTTAAAAAGTGATACCTCTCTTTGCTTTCTGTCATACACTCCCTTAAACTCTTTACCACAGCCTATAGGCCAGTTTATAGGACATGTTGATATGCCAAGTACATTCTCTATTTCATCAAGGAGTTCAAATGGATCATTGGCTTCTCTATCCATCTTATTTATAAATGTAAATATAGGAATATGTCTCATAACACATACCTTGAAAAGCTTAATAGTCTGCTTTTCGACACCCTTTGATGCATCTATAACCATGACTGCCGAATCTGCTGCCATAAGCGTTCTGTATGTATCCTCTGAGAAATCCTCATGTCCTGGGGTATCAAGAATATTGATGCAATATCCATCATAATTAAACTGAAGTACAGAAGATGTTACCGAAATACCTCTTTCCTTTTCTATCTCCATCCAGTCTGATACTGCATGCTTTGCTGTTTTCTTACCCTTTACAGAACCTGCTAAGTTGATAGCACCTCCATATAACAGAAACTTTTCTGTAAGAGTTGTCTTACCTGCATCGGGATGCGATATAATCGCAAATGTCCTTCTTTTCTTTATTTCACTTGTAATATCTGACATACTATTCCTCATTCCTGTGCGAGTCTTGGCACATAAAATCATAATTTATATTTTACTTTCTTTACACTCATAAATCCGCTTCCTGCACGACCATATCAGTGTAACTAATTAAGTATATAGTATAAATTTTATAAATTCAACTATCATGCAATTATTTCATTCAAGACTTATCTGTTTTCCAAGTGCAAATGAGTATATAATTTTTTCTTTAACCTCAAGCCCCGTCAGCTGAACAAGGGCAAGCGCATAATAATCAAGCTGTACACTATATCTTCTTATGAGCTCCTGCTCGCCCGCCTTTCCTTTTTTTACACGGTCCGTTTTATAATCTACAAGAACTATCTTATTATCCTCTATCATATAAAGGTCAATAACTCCCTGTACAAGCTGTCTGTCATATTCGAACATAAATGGCTGTTCACGCCTTACATTGTTTTTCTTAACAGCCTCCTTTATACGCTGTCCTATAGGTGATTTTACGAATTCATAAACATCCTCTGCCTTGATACAGCCAGCCTGCATGCTGTTCATTTTTTCAGAATCAAGCATTTTTTTAATATCTGCTTTTACATCGTCAAGGCTTTCAATCTTATTATAATCTAAACATTCCATAACTCTGTGATAAGCCGTTCCACGTTCATTCGCGCGAGGTGTTTCTTCTTTATCTGATATAAAATCAGGTATTGTTGGTACAAAATCTTCATCTTCTGCTTTTTCCTGATTTGTTATTCTATCAGCTGCTTCCCATTCATCCTTACCAGCTTCTTTATATGCCGCTTTTATATCGTCCGGCATAAATGCATTGTTATCATAGTCTGAATCTTCCTGCATCTTCTTTAACTCTGATACAGTAACCTTGACCTTTCTATCTGCATCCGGATCCTTTATATATTCAGGCAGCTCTGATATATGCATGTCAGAAGCCTTCTCCTTAATATATGGCACACCTTCATCCAATCGTGTATTGTCTGTGACACATGGCTGCACATTGTCTGTATCACTTACCTGGTCATTATCCGCAGCTGTATCACATACCACGTCTTCATCTGAGGTTATTATACAGACATTAAAAATTCCACTGTTTAAAGCTTTGTCCATAAGTGCAACTGGCATAACCATATCTGAATACTTATCTATATTTTCACACTCGGCATATGAATATATCCCATTTAGTGCAAGTTCAACTGATAACATCTGCCATGCTGACATTTTCTTATCTGTTCCTGTCACACTTCCAATCATAATAAGCTTTTCCCTTGCTCTTGTCATAGCAACATATAACACACGTTCTTCTTCCGATATGGAATCACGCAGGATTTTTCTTGCAACGGCACCCTTTATTATAGTTGAAGTTTTGGTATGCTTATCAAGATTAACATAATCTGTTCCTATTCCAAGCTCCTGGTCTATAACAAGTCTGTTTCTTGCATCCATCTTATTAATCTGCTTGTTAAGACCTGCCATGATAACTACAGGAAACTCCAGACCCTTACTTTTATGTATACTCATAACCCTGACAGCATCACTGCCAACTCCAGACCCTTGTGAATCTGTAAGTTCTATATCATATTTCTGAAGTCTTTCTATATATCTTAAAAAGTTAAACAATCCACTATAACTAGTTCCTTCAAATGATGATGCCCTATCAAGAAGTACATCTATGTTTGACTGCCTCTTTTTTCCTGCAGGCATTGTACCGACAAAGTCATAATATCCTGTATTATATACTATATCCCACAACAGATCATATATTGTCATAAGTCTTGATTTTTTTCGCAGAGCAGCTAGTTTATCAAGAAAGCTGCCACACTTGTATGAAAGCTCCTTTAATGCTGCATCACCACTTTCTTTTACTGCCTTAATCTGTTTTATAAAAAGCTTATCCGTTTTGGAAGCATTTTTACCATAAACTCTTAACATTGCAAGCTCATCTTCTGTAAAGCCTCCGAAATATGACAGCAGCACTGATGCCATAGGTATATCCTGCATAGGATTATCTATACATGTAAGCAGACTTATAAGTACCTTTATCTCTCTTACTTTAAAATACTGTTGTGCTGTTTCTGCCATTGCAGGAATATCATTATCAAGAAGGACATTAACAAATGTATCTGCCCAGCCTGTAAGTGTCCTTGTAAGTATCGCTATATCACCATACTGTATTCTTCTGTAGTCTGATAAGTCTGTATCATACACATAATAAGGATTCTCATCTGTCATCAGAGCCTTTATGCGCTTCACGGCGTATAATGCCTCTGCTTCTATGCTGCTGTTTTCATCATCCTCGGATGTATCTATAAGCACTACGTCTGTACTTTTTTCAGATTCCCATCCAAAGTTTCTTTTATCCTTACATTCCGGATAATCAAGCCCACAGTTTAACTGCTGGCTGCTGTCATATTCTATCCCACAATAATTGCGGTTCATAACCCTGTAGAACACATCGTTAGTTGTATCAAGTATATTTTTCCTGCTTCTGAAGTTCTTTTGAAGTTCTATCCTGCAGGCTTTTTGCTTATCTGTTAAGGCTTCTTTTATATCTTGTGCATTATCACTTTTATATGTCTGATAGCTGTAATACTTTTTCATAAAAAGCTCAGGGCACGCAAGTCTGAACTTATATATACTCTGTTTAACATCACCAACCATATACATATTATCAGGCTTATCATCAAGCCTTTCCCTTGATATTGCTGTAAGTATTTCTTCCTGAAGCTGGTTGGAATCCTGGTACTCATCAATAAGTATCTCATCAAAATATTTGGCAAGTTCATCAGCCACCCCGGTATATTCCTTATCTATGCCATTCTTTCTTACCAGAATATCAAGTGCATAATGTTCTATATCATTAAATTCGACTATTCCTCTGTCTTTTTTCTCTGTCTCCATCCTATCTGCAAAATCCTTTGACAGCTGCACCATCATTCCAACTGCCATAGCATTAGCGTGAACATCTTCCATAAGACTGTCTATATCTGCTGTAAACACATTCTTAGTAAGACCTGCTATATATTTCTTATATTTATCTCTCTGTCCTTTTACATACTCCTTAAGTTCATCCAAAGCATCCGGCATCTTTTTTGTACTTAGTCTTTCAAAGCTGATGTTTGATATTCTTTTTGCCAGCTCGTTAATATCCTGCGAATTAACAATACCACATATAGCCATATAGTCTGAATTAACAGCACTAAGATATGAAACCGGTCCATCTGGCCTGTTACACACCTCTATCATATATTCATATTTTTTCTTATAGTCACTTATTGAATACACTATGCTTTCATATAGATTGGCAAGTACTTTGTTACTGCCGTTATCTATGCTGGTATATGTATCAAGCACCTGTTCATACCACTCATCCGGCCATGGATTACTTCTTGCCAGAGCATATATCTTTTTGATTATTTCCTCTATATTCGCATCATTTCTCCCAGTACCATAGGCATCTATAAGTTTTATGAACTGTTCATCACCCTTCTGGTAATAGTCCTCAAGCATATCTTCCATTACATCATTTTCAAGAAGTGTTATTTCTCCTTTATCAGCCACTCTGAAACCAGGATCAAGATTAATTTCCGAAAAATGATTCTTTAATATCCACAGGCAAAAACTATCTATAGTAGTTATCTGTGCATTATTAACAAGTGCAATCTGCTTTATAAGATTAGCATTATTCTCATCCTCATCAAGCATATCATCAAGTCTGTTTCTTATTCTTGCTTTCATCTCAGCCGCTGCTGCTCTTGTAAAGGTTACAACAACGAGTCTGTCTATATCAGTCTGGTTTTCACCTGTTATCTTTCTTACTATTCTTTCTACTAACACAGCTGTTTTACCAGAACCTGCTGCCGCTGATACAAGAATATTTCTATCTTTAGTATTCATAGCATCAAGCTGCTGCACTGTCCATGACTTTGCCATACACTACTCCTCTTTTCCCACTTCATCTTTACCTGCATCTTTTTGTTTCTCTTCATTGCCTTTAATCTGTGCCCATATATCATCAGGACTCATATATTCAAGTCTTCTGAATTTAACACCTGGCATATCCTCACTAAATCCGCATACGCTGTTATAAGGACAATATGCACAGCTGTTTTCATTTCCCTTCTCATATGGATTAATATGTATACTTCCATCCAGTATTTTTGTTGCTTTATCCAGATTTTCCTTATCAACATATCTGCCAACTGCCAAAAGCTCTTCTGTTGTAAGCACCTTGCTTTTAGACGCATCTATATTTCCTGATTTTCCTACTGTCACAGGAATATTAAGTGACGTCCCCTCTGTAGAATCAAGCTTGCTTATAATATTCTTATTGGAGTTAACAACCCCCTTCATGCGAAGTTCCTTTCTTATAAGCTCCTCGATAGCTGAATCATCCGTCTGCTTTGTTTCCACTATAGGATTATCTATGTTATAGTACAACAATCCGGCAGGAATAACATTCTTACCTTCATGTTTCTTTTTTTCATATGCAATAGCTTCTCTCATGTATGTAAAAAGCTGTATTTTAAGGCCATAATATGTTTTGAACAGATCAAAATCAGCGTGTCCTGTCTTATAATCAACAACCTTGACATATACGTTTTCATCATCCTCGCATATATCTATTCTGTCTATTTTACCCTGCATAAAAAAGCTGACATCATGTGGCAGATCCTCTATCCTTGTAAGAAAACCTTTTTCAAATGTATCAGGTGTAAAAAGACCATCCGCAAGCTGTTTTCCTATAGCCCACAATGTTTTATCTGCAAGATCCTCCATGCGTTTTATAAGATATTCGTTTCGGCTTGTGCTTTTAAGTATCGTATTGCCATAATTATCTGCAACTGCATGTATACTTTCCGATACCAGGCTTCTTCTTTCTTCATCTGACAGCAGTACAAAAGATTTTTTGTTTCTTTTAATATTCTTTGATACATCTTCTATAACTGCATGAAGTATCGTTCCGAAATCATTTACTGCAAACCTGTACTCCTCACGTTCCGAAAGGTCTAGTCCATAACGGCAGAAATAAGCATACTGACATGATGCAAACTGTTCAAACGATGTTACACTTCCTGTTAGTTCTTTTCCATAGAGTTTGAGTGCCACACCATCTGCAAGTATTTTTGCCAGATTCTCATCAGTCCATTCAAGCTCTGTCTTAGGAATCTTTATATATGAATGTTCCTTCGCTGTGTCATCATAGGAAAGCACATTCATCCCAGGAAACATTTTCTTTAACATTCTTACTATATACGATGGTAATATTGCTTTCATATCCATACTGTTATATGCATATGTTATGTATAGCCTTCCTGATGTTTTTGTCATGATAAGATACAGATAGAATCTTTGGACAAATGCTTTCTCCCTCACAGACATTGACAAGGATACCTCCATTTCCTTTAGTTTTTGTCTGTCTGTTTCTGAAAGCACACTTCTGCTGTCACTCTTTTTAGGAACATATCCATCATTTACACCTATAAAGAACATCGCTTTTATGTTATCAAGTCTTGTCCTTTCAATATCACCTATCACCACGCAGTCTTTTGTCGGAGGAATAAGTCCTATCTTTATCTCATCAAAACCAGATGCCATGATACGGTTATATTCTTTAACAGATACTTTTTCACTTCCAAGCAGATGTACTATTTTATCAAACAGCTCCATAATTTTTTTATATATCTGCCTGTACTCATCCCCATGGCTCTTTGCAAGTAAAGACATCTGTTCCTCACAATGCAGCCCTACAAGAAACTTATACAGTGCCGTTGTCATAAGTCTTACATTGCCATCTGCTTCCTTTAGTTCTTTATCAAGCTCTGTTAAAGGCTTTATAACATTAAGCCTCAATTCATTAAGCATATTTAAATCCGTTGTTATGCCACTGCTTCTGAACTTTCTACACCACTGCGTACTCCACTGTTTTCTTCCCTTTATGCCTACAGCAAGACAATAGTTATCAAGAATATCTATATTTTCATCTGATAATCCAGTAAGCCCGGTTCTTAAATATCTGAACATACTGTCATAAGTATAATTCTTTTCAATAACATCAAGCACAGCTGTTATCATCTCTACAAGACAGTTATCTGTAACATGCAGCTTCTGGTCAAGGAAATATGGTATATCATTCTGGGCAAATATATTGGCAGCAAACTTTCCATATACTGATATATCTCCTGTTACTACTGCTATTTCGTTATACCTAAAGCCCTGCAGTCTTGTAAGCTTTAATATTTTCCCTGATACATACTGTATCTCATCTTTAGGTGTGATACCTGCATACATGACTATATCATTAACTTTTCCACTGTAATATCTAAGACCTGGCCTGAATATATTCTTTTCAAGAAATGCCAGCTCCTTAGAGGCTGCAAATCTTGTTAACACTGTATCTTCACCAACTGTTACTTTATCCACATTAATATGCCCTTCATCACATATTCTGTTAAGATGTGCAACAGTATCCTTTGTCATATAAAACAGGCTCTCTATCCCCTCATTTATATTGACATGTTCGGAAATATCTATAGTAAGTGCAACCTTCACTTCTTTGCACATATCAAGAAGTATAGCCATAAGCCTGTACTGCACTGGTGTAAAACCAGTGAAGCCGTCAAATGCTATAACACTTCCACGTATCTTTGATGACTCTGTTACTTTCTTGCACATAAGATCCAGTATTTCTTCTGACGTTATGTAATTGTTCTTTATGAATTCCCTGAAGCCTCCATATATAAGTGATATATCATCCAGCTTCATCCCAAGCAGGCTGTTATTATCCACATTTTTATTAATATCAAGAAGCTTATCAACACTTATGTCATACTGAAGCATTTCTGATATAACTGATTTAAGCTCCGAAACAAAGCCTGTATTGGATATGTTGCTCCCAAAGAATCTTAAAGCCTTTTTATTCTGCTCAAGCACTCTTCTTACTATAAGGTTCTTACCAGTATCGTCAAGAACAGGGTAATCTGCTGCCCCAACTTCCTCAAATACTTTATATGCAAGCCTTTCAAAGCTTACAACATCTATGTTAAGTACGCCTTTTCTTGGATGCAGCTCCACCACTCTTTTCTGTGTTGCCATAGTATACTGTTCAGGAACTACTATTATATAATTTTCCAAAGGATTCTTAATTGACTCTTTTATTATGGAATTATATAAATATGTTGACTTTCCTGCACCCGAACCGCCAAATATGTACTGTAATGACATTCTGCATTATCTCCTTTTTTATATCTTCGTTCTATATTTTCACACACTCTCATATATTCTTATAAATAGTATCCAGTATAGGAGGATTTATCTGATGAGTGGCTCTACACGTATATTAGTCATACCGCTTAAGAAACTAATACTAGCATTATGCGTAATTATAGCATTTATTATAATAGCAGCTATATATATACTATCAGACAAAGAACCAGAAAGCCATCCCACAAACGCTGCTGGACAAAATAATTCTATTAACACCAGTGTTACATATTCTCCTGGCGTATATACATCCTCTCTTATGCTTAACGGAAATCCTGTTGATATCCAGGTAACTGTTGATTCTGACAATATTAACAGCATTGAACTTGTTAATATGTCGGAATCAGTCCAGACAATGTATCCTATGCTTGCACCATCCTTCGATGAAATTAAAAACGCTGTGATCCAACGTGGTACAACTGCTGACATTACTTATGATTCATCCAACAAATATACCGCAAGCCTGCTTCTTGGTGCTATACAGAATGCCCTCGACAAGGCAGCTGCGTATTAACGATAAAAAAACGTATGTATCAGCCGGCTTTTATACCGGCAATACATACGCTTTTTATCGTATTATTATTCAAAATCAGATATCTCATCGCCATTGCTTACATTGATAAATCCAGCGTAGCCTCTTTCCTGAAGCTTTGATAAGAACTTACCCATCTTTTTAGGCTTTACGTATAATGAACATATCTTTCCTTCTGCTCTGTACTTTTCAGCTATCCTATAAGCATTAGTAAGATCTCCCTCATCATACATAACAGCTATCTTGTTTCCCTTGTCTGCAAGATCAACACCGTGTTCCATAAGAATTGAGAATATACGCTCAAAGCCTATAGAAAAGCCTACTGCACTTACCTGCTGTCCTAAGAACTTGCCTATGAGGTTATCATATCTTCCACCACCAGCTATGGCTCCCTTAAAATCAATACTCTCTACCTCAAATACAGTACCAGTGTAATATCCCTGTCCCCTTACTAAAGAAAGATCAAATACAACATCAAACTCACCATTACATAATGCATTAACTGAGTTTATAATGTATTCAAGACTTTCCGCAGGTGCTTTATCAGCAAGAATAGACTTAACAGACTCTAATGTTATCTGCTGTGGATTATCCACTCCTGATAAGAAATCTGTAAACTTAGCTATAGCTTCATCAGCAAACTCTTTTTCTTCAAGTTCCTTTTTTACGCCATCAAGGCCAACTTTATCCATCTTATCAAATGTTATGCACACACTGTCGAGCTGTTCTTCTTCAAATCCACAATCCATAAGGAAGGCACGAAGCAGTCTTCTGTCATTAACCTTAACCTTAAAGTTCTTCATGCCAATAGCCTTAAGTGCTCTTGTTGTAGTAAGTATAAGTTCAACCTCTGAATCCCTTGAATCAGAACCGATAATATCAATATCGCACTGTACAAACTCACGAAGTCTTCCCTTCTGTGGTCTTTCAGCTCTATATACTCTGTCCATCTGTATACACTTCATAGGCAGTGTAAGCTTATCTTTATTATTAGCAAAATATCTGCTCAGTGGAAGTGTAAGATCATATCTTAAGCCCATATCTGCAAGAACATTTTCATTTTTTGATGTCACTCCACTTGCGAGTGCCTTATCGAGCTTATCTCCTCTTTTCATAATCTTAAAAATAAGATTAAGATTCTCTCCACCATCACTCTTATCAAGATTCTCTATATCCTCTATAACTGGTGTAGTTATATGTTCAAAGCCATTAGCAACATATACTTTTAATATTTCATTCTGAAGATAATCTCTTATCTCAACTTCATTAGGAAGATAATCATTTGTACCCTTTACAGATGTAATCTTCATACGGTTGTTACCTCCATTTAACTATTATTACGATGTCAGCCAGACTACGCTTCATCAATAGATCTGCCTATATCATGGCGCATATACTTGTTAGCAAAATCCACCCATTCTGTAGCCTTATATGCGTTAGCACGTGCTTCCTTTAAATCAGCTCCAAGTGCTGTAACTCCGAGTACACGGCCTCCGTTAGTTACAACTTTGCCATCCTCGTTAAACTTAGTACCTGCATGGAATAAGAAATATGAATCTTTATTCCTGAAGTTTTCCATGCCTTTTATCTCAAAGCCCTTCTTGTATTCAAGAGGATATCCATCAGATGCAAGCACAACACATACACATGCATTATCAGCAAACTTAAGATCCACTTTATCAAGTGTACCATCTATACATGCCTCAAATACATCTATAATATCATTCTCCATTCTTGGAAGTACAACCTGTGCCTCTGGATCACCAAATCTTGCATTGTATTCAAGTACCTTAGGTCCATCAGGAGTTAACATAAGACCAAAGAATATTACTCCCTTAAAAGGTCTTCCTTCTGCTTTCATGGCATCTACTGTTGCCTGATATATATACTTCTTACAGAAATCATCAACTTCCTTAGTATAGAATGGTGAAGGTGAGAAGTTACCCATACCACCTGTGTTAAGTCCCTGATCACCATCCTTGGCTCTCTTATGATCCTGTGCTGATGACATAATCTTTATAGTGTTGCCATCCACGAAAGAAAGTACAGACACTTCACGTCCTGTCATGAACTCTTCAATAACAATAGTATTACCTGCTGATCCAAACTTCTTATCAAGCATAAGCTCATCCACGCCAGCAAGTGCCACGTCCTTATTCTCACATATAAGAACACCTTTACCAAGTGCAAGTCCATCTGCCTTAAGCACGATAGGATATTTGGCTGTCTCAAGATACTTCTTTGCATCAGAAGCAGATGTAAATGTCTCGTATGCAGCAGTAGGAATGTTATACTTTTTCATAAGATCCTTTGAAAATGCCTTAGAACCTTCAAGTATAGCAGCGTTCTTTCTTGGTCCGAATACTCTTAAACCTTCTTTTTCAAACACATCAACTATACCACCTACAAGTGGATCATCCATGCCAACAACTGTTAAATCTATAGCGTTATCCTTAGCAAATGCAACAAGCTTATCAAACTCCATAGCCTTTATATCTACACACTCTGCAACCTCTGCAATACCTGCATTACCAGGTGCGCAATATATCTTATCAACCTTAGGACTCTGGCTTATCTTCCAACATATTGCATGTTCACGTCCACCACTTCCTACAACTAAAACCTTCATCTTTTATTCCTCCAGTTTTCGTACTCGTTATACTTAATTTCCAGTATTATCAATACTAATACTGACATCTTTAATATATATAAGAACTGTATTAGTTATCATGCTCATTAGCAATCTTATTGATAGCCGCAGGGAGCAGCTTCCATTCTGCCTGTTCCATAACTCTTTTCTGAAGAGTTTCCGGTGTATCACCATCAAGAACATCAACAGCCTTCTGGAATATAATCTCTCCTGTATCCATGCCCTCATCCACATAATGAACAGTTGCACCTGTCACCTTTACGCCTTTTGCCAAAGCTGCCTCATGGACATGAAGACCATAGAAGCCAACTCCGCAGAAAGATGGTATAAGTGATGGATGAATATTAATAATTCTATGGCTGTACTGATGAACCATTTCCTCTGGAATTTTAACAAGGAATCCTGCAAGCACTACAAGATCTACATTAAGTGAGTTGACCTTATCTAAAAGTGCCTTATTAAATTCATCTCTAGTCGCATAATCCTTAGGTGATACGCAGTAAGCAGCTATTCCGTTATCTTTAGCTCTTGTAAGTGCATACGCACCAGCATTGTTACTTATAACTGCAGCTATTTCTGTATTAGTAATAGTGCCATTCTTTACACCATCAATAATAGCCTGAAGGTTAGTGCCACCTCCGGATACCATAACAGCTACTCTTAGCATAAAGTAACTCCCTTCTCACCTGCTTCAACACTACCGATTACATAAGGTGTCTCGCCTGCTGCCTTAATAGCTTCCATCGTTGTATCAACATCCTTAGGATCAACAGCAAGTACAAGTCCAATACCCATATTGAATGTGTTATACATCATATGTTCTTCAATCTCACCATCTGTCTGTAACATCTTAAAGATAGCAGGTACCTCATAGCTGTCCTTCTTAACAACTGCTCTTACACCATCTGGAAGCATTCTAGGAATATTTTCATAGAAGCCACCACCTGTGATATGGCTGCAGCCCTTAACACGTACACCAGCATTCTTTATAGACTTCATAGTCTTAACGTATATCTTAGTTGGAGCAATCAAAGCCTCTCCAAGTGTTTTTCCAAGTGAATCATAATATGTATTAAGTGATTCCTCTGTGATTGTAAATACACTTCTTACAAGTGAGAAACCGTTAGAATGAACACCACTTGATGCTATACCTATAAGTGTATCACCTGGCTTTATATCCTGACCTGTTATAAGGTCTTTCCTGTCAACTACACCTACTGCAAATCCAGCAACATCATACTCATCAACTGGCATAAGACCTGGATGTTCTGCTGTTTCACCACCGATAAGTGCACATTCTGACTGACGGCAGCCTTCTGCAACACCACCAACAATTGTAGCTATCTTTTCTGGATAATTCTTGCCACACGCAATATAGTCAAGGAAGAAAAGTGGCTCTCCACCTGCGCATACAACATCATTAACACACATAGCAACTGCATCAATACCGATAGTATCATGCTTATCCATAATAAATGCTAACTTAACCTTAGTTCCGCATCCATCTGTTCCTGAAAGAAGTACCGGGTCTTCCATCTGCTTAATCTTTTCAAGTGAAAATGCACCTGAGAATCCACCGATTCCACCTAATACTTCCGGTCTGAATGTAGACTTTACCGCTTCTTTCATTAACTCAACTGACTTATAACCTGCTTCAATATCAACACCAGCGTTCTTGTAATCCATTATTGTCCTCCGTTCTTAACATTCTTTTGTTGTTTTAGTTTTGTTTATTAGTAGTTTTTGTAACCAACTTCCTGAAGTCTTGCATCCTTAGCCTGTACACTTTCCTTTAGTTCTTTTGTGTAATTCTTAAGTCTTTCAAGAAGCTTATCATCTGATGTTGCAAGAATCTTTGCTGCAAGTATTCCTGCATTAGCACCACCATTAATAGCTACTGTCGCAACTGGAATACCTGTTGGCATCTGAACTATTGAATATAATGAATCTCTACCTCCAAGAGAAGTTGTATGCATAGGAATTCCTATGACTGGCATAGGGAATATAGCTGCACACATTCCTGGCAAATGCGCTGCCATTCCTGCACCTGCTATGATTACCTTGAAGCCTTTTTCTTCTGCTGTTTTAGCATATTCGAAGAATACATCTGGTTCCCTGTGTGCTGAGATAATTGTCATCTCATAAGATACACCTAACTTATCTAATATGTCTGCTGCCTTAGCCATAACAGGCATATCAGAATCGCTACCCATAACTATTCCTACTAAAGCCATGTTTAACTTCCTCCCATTCTGATAGAAAAATAACTATCACATAAAATAATATATTATCATGTAATGCATCCATATTATCCGGCAAATCATCTTATATATAATAAAGACTCGTAATCCATTGTCTTACAATTCACATATAAAGCATACAATTATGCAGATAAATAAATACAATACCTATAATATTCTACTTTGTTTTACATATATCGTCAAGATAAACGACGTATTTAAGAAATAAAAGGTTCATTTAACTCCTTTGTTCCATCAAGTACAAACCGTCCATCCTTTATAATAACCGTCTTTTTACCATCATATCCAACAGCTGTTATATCGCCTATCTCATCATATGGTATCGTAATATCTGTATGACAGTTAAAATATGCTTTCTCAGGCTCTGTCTTTCTAAGAAGTGAAACCTCATTATCCCTTGATATTATCTCTTTACCGTCAGGATTATACACTGCCACATCCTCAGACCTTGAATAACATGTGTCACCTATCGCAAAGTGAGGTCCCATCTTCTCAACTATAAGTATAGGAAGAAGATATACTATGTCATATTTATTAGCCATAACATAAGCTGTTGTGTTAGTTCCTATAGCAAATTCACCGATAGGGAGAGTGTCGTGGTTATACAGTACGTTTTCTTTAAACAATGCTTTGCCCTTCACCCCATCCTCAAAGTTATCACAGCTATAATCCGTCACAAAACCATCCTTGAAATATACCGAAAGGTTATTAAACTTAATATCATTAAGGTAAACACTGCTTACATTAAGTACACCATCTGTTCCTTTAAGCACTGGTGATGTAAACACTTCTCCCAGCGGAATATTAACATCTGCAAGACAGTTTTCAAAAACAGTTTCCTTATTCGGATTATTAATCTTCATAACAGATACTCTGATATCGGTCTTGTTGTTGTCTTTTCCATGAACTTCAACATATTCTGCTGTATCAAGGACATCTATGATATTCTGCTGTATAGCCTTATATTTTTCATAATCAAGAGTATTTATCTTAACTATTTCATTGAATATTTCAGGGAACTTATCTCCTATCTGTGGTGATGGATAAGCTATTATAGTAAAGCTTCTTTCTTCTCCTTTGATATAACTGTTAACTATGCTTCCTGATTCATTATTATACTTAACAAGAAGCTTCTGCTGTTTATCATCAAGATGGCAGCACTCAATCGTATCCTCCGGTTCGAAAGGTGTTTCACCAAACACCTCCATAACAGCAGGTCCTCCGTGAACATCAGCAAGCTTACTATGCTTTTCATAAGCACTCTTAAGTGCCCCTAACTTTCTTTCAACAAAGTCGCCATCAAGATATAGTGCATTATCGAATCTATGGTCAAAATCCATCTGTTTATTAGGACTTGCACCATAATATCCTATCTTTATATGCATTCTTTTATTGATTGTATTCACTGCAGCTCTGTATATTGTAGGCTTAAGCCCCATTTTTTCAAACTGTTCTATCTCTGCTTTTACAAGTCTTTCAAAACCAAGACAGTATCTTATATTAACTGTTTTCTTTTTATCAAGCGGCTTATTTCCCAGTACGAAACCAATGCGGTATCCTTCTGTAAATGTCCTTGCCATATCGTTTATAGCTTCTTCGCTTAATGTATTAAGATGCTTTGCCATCTTTATCTCATTTTCTGTCACGTATTCGCCATACTTATAAAGATATCTTACATCGCTTAAGTCACTTTCCATAATAATTCTGGTTGCAAAATCAAGTGATGGATCTAGAAGCTCCCTTATCCTGTACTCAATAAAATCATCACTATAATCGCTTACATACCAGTAAACAGCTTCTCCTAACTGGCGATACTGCTCATCTGTTACTATATCCATTCCTTTTTCTTTTCTTACGGACTCTTCTGCCTGTGCATCAACAAATATGCAGTATATTTCTATGAACAGCTCCATAACTGCCACAGCATCCGCAAGCCTCTTCTCATACATATACACGATAAGTCCACGAAGCTCCATATATACCATTGCCATAAGCTTTCCTGTGTCCTCACCAAATGCCTTTGCACACACGCGTGGATTTGCATAGCTTTTATCATATGCCTCACCGGCTACATCTGCATAAAGAATATTATTATATTCATCAAGCTCCTCTAATGACATATCATCAAAAGCTTTGTTTTCCACATCTGTTTTTAACCTGTCCATAAGCATGATAAATGCAGATACTTTAGAAAAGTAATCCGCATGGCTTTTATTCTTTATTTCACAATCATTATTAATCTGGCTTATTCTTTCAATTGCAAGCGCATAACGCTCTGCTACATTATCATCAAACATATTTATCTCCACACTATTCTTTATTTTATTTACTTTTTTATACTTTAACACTTACATCATATGCTGTTGTGGGGCAAAAGGAATTTTGTCTATAGTCCCATAAGAAATACTGCTACCATAAATACTGCAAGTATTCCGCATAACATTGAACCAACCTTTGATAATGTATAGAACTTATCATCCTCTTTGAAGCTTAAAAGTCCTATAAAAGTTCCTATAACCGATATAAGAAGGCTTAAAAGTCCAAGACTTCCTACTTTAAGTCCAGCATATCCTTCTGCCTTAAATGAAATATATACACCATATATCAAAGATGCCAATGCCAGCAGTCCCATTATAGTAGATATTATTCCACCAAGTGACTGCCTTTTATCCGAGAATTTGTACTTGTTAAATAATTTCATTCCAATCTCCAACCTTATATAATATATTTGATTTCTTTGCATATTGTCTCTAAAATAACTGCACAATATTAATGAAAGATATTTCACTTTTTTCTTAACTTTGTGTATATATACCACAATATATATCCAATAACTCCGCCAAGAGTATTAAGTATTATATCATCCACATCACAGCTTCCAACCTTCGTTATAAGCTGAACCAGCTCTATTGTCAATGACAAACTGAATGTATATAAAAACGTCGATATAAATCCAAGCTTTGATTCCGATGTATATGGCAGATATATTCCAAATGGCATAAATGCAATAATATTTCCAAATATGTTAAGTCTGGCCGCACTTCCTAAGGCATCATTATCCCATATATACTTCATAAAACGCTTGATTTCCTTTAAAGGTGTAAGGTTATACACATAACCATCCTGTGGTGTTCTTCCCATAGCCTCTGCAAAAAACACAACATACACAAGAACACACATATATATAATAAACAAAAGCTTCATTACTGCTTTATGATTGAATTCTTTTTTCATACTTCTATTATGTCCATCTTTTTACTCTATTTATTTTGTTTACATAATTATTTTTATTCATATAATTATTTTTATTTTGTTTGTATAGTTTTTTATTTCATTTGCATAATTCTACTACCTATGTTTTATCTCTTATACCTTTATATGCATATACCTTAACAACGCAATATGCCCGGTACAGCATATATCAACATCACAAAGAACTCACAAGCTTTTACATCTTTATGTATATATATGCCATACCAGGCAGTTAATCCTAATATTTAAAAAAGTACATCTGACTTATGTGCAAGAAGTCTTGCACCATTAACAATCATCATAACACCTGCACCTATTCCAAATGCTATAGTCACAATACCAAACACAAGATTGGATACACCTACGGACTTCATCTTTTTATATAACTTTTCTTCCATACTAATCTCCATTTCTTCATTTAATTAAGTTTATTATAAGACGACTGTATCAAACTATTTTACGGCTATTAGCTTCGCACACCATACTGCTCATAATAAGCGTCTATTGCAGCCTTTAATGTATCATCTATAACAACCTTGCCTTCGCATTCCTTATTATAAAGGTGTTCAACAACATCCTCCATTGTAACAATAGCACTTGTTGGGAACCCATATCTTTCCTTTATCTCATCAAGTGCGCTCATCTTTCCACCAAGACCTACTTCCATACGGTTAAGAGATACCATAAGACCCACGATAGTAACATCTGCTGCTCCTCTTACCTTAGGAACTGTTTCTTCCATAGACTTACCAGATGTAGTTACATCCTCTATCATAATAACTCTGTCGCCATCCTTTAACTTGCTTCCAAGGAATCCGCCCTTATCTGCACCATGATCTTTTTCTTCCTTGCGGTCTGAACAGTAACGCACTTCTTTGCCATATAACTTAGCATAAGCAACAGCTGTAACTACACTGATTGGAATTCCCTTATATGCTGGTCCAAAAAGCACATCAAAATCATCACCATATGTTTCGTGTATAGCCTTAGCATAATACTCACCAAGACGCATAAGCTGTGTACCTGTTACATATGCACCTGCATTCATAAAAAATGGTGATTTTCTTCCACTCTTTAATGTAAAATCTCCAAACTTTAATACATCACTTTCTACCATGAAATCTATAAATTCCTGCTTGTATGCTTCCATTGTATCTTAAAACCTCCTGTTTATGTGGTCTTACACCATTTTGTTATTTCTTTAATAATATTGGTTTAATTTTACCATAAAACTTTATTGGTTTCAATGTGTATTTGCATTGGCATTTCCATATTTCTGATACACTCCCTTTTGCGCTCATTATATCATAAAAAGATAAGAAGCCACTCTTAAGCCTCCACCCTGCGGTTATAAGTCTTAAGAATAGCTTCTTTAACTACTCATTATATTATTTTCATTTATATAACTTGTATTCTAAGTCTGTAAGCATTATTACTTTCTTACTAAACTTCTTTTCTTTGCAGTAACAAATGCGATTCCTGCCATTCCCATAATTGCAAGTAACATCCACATTGAAGCGTTTGTATCACCTGTCTTAGGTGTTGTAGCTGTTGTGTCTGTTGTGCTGCCTGTAGCTGCATCATCTGCTGCATTATTACCATTATCTGGTGTTGTTACTGTTGTATCATCTTTCTTGCCATCGTCTGGCTTTGTTACTGTTGTATCATCCTTCTTGCCATCATCTGGCTTGCCTGGCTCTGGCTTATAATTTTCAACAGTTGTGCTAAGACCCTTGTTAGTCCAGTTAAAGCCTGCCATCTTATCGAAAGCTCCCATAGTAGTTTCTGCCTTCCACCATGTATCTCCTGCCTGGATTGTTACTGTGTGGGCATCTGATGCCTTAAAGCCTTCTGGAAGATTTTCTTTCTTAATTGTATAAGTTGTCTCTTCTGTTGTCTTTGCTCCATTAACTGGATTAAAGTACTTATCAGAACCATAAGCTATGCCATCAAGGTATACACGGTATCCGCCAACCTTTGTATCATCCTTCGCTGCATCCCATGTTATAACGATGTCTCCAGCTTCATTTTCCTTAGCTGTAAGCTTAGCATCGCTGCCCCATACAGGTGCCTTGTAGTCATAGTTTTCAAGTGTCTTAACTGTTGCCTCTGGATACTTGTATTCTACTCCTGCATCTGTAAATGCAACTATCTGAACCTTGTTATCAATACCAGGTGTAAGACGGCCTACCTGATTACTTATATTATTAGCTGTCTTATAGTTATTTATCTGATAGTTATACAGTGTCTTAACAAGCTTGCCATTAGCATATATCTTATATCCACGTACTCTTGTATCATTTTTTGATATTCCTGTCCATGTTGCCTGTGCACATGTATATATAGCACTTGCAAGCTTAACCTCTGTGTTATCGCCAGCTGCAATAGCTGATGTATCTTTGTTTCCATCTGTTGTGAATACTGCCTTACCAAGATATGTCTTATTGTTACCTGCCTTTAAACTGTTAGCTGTATCGGCCTTTTCACTTACATATACCATAAATGTGTATTCAACACCTGATGATAATCTGTCAATAACAACGGATGTATCTTTAATTCCGTCAATCATATCAACCTTTACACCATCAACATATGTATCTACTCCATAATACACTTCCGTGTCGTTATCAACGGCTGTCCATGTAAGCTTAACTGACTTGTCTGAAGCTTCCTGTGTATCACTACCTGAACCACCTGTTGCTGTTTCTTCCTTAAGTAGAGAATCTGCGTTAGCTACTGGTGCGTTTAAGTATATACCATATACCATTGGCTTAGAACCCTGGCAGTAATAGTAATATGTCTTACCTGCCTTTAAGTTAAATGTCATAATATCATCTACTGTTGTTCCTGTTGCCTTATTTGTTACATTTGCTCCATCAGGTGATTCTACAAACCACCATACCTTTGCAGTTGCTCTGTTATGTAATGTAACTGAACAATCAGTCTTTGCCTTAAATACATATGTTGCTGTACCCTTACCAGGAACCTCTCCACCTGCGTTAGCTGGTGTAGATGCCTGTACAAACTGTGTATATTTAACACCATCTATAGTTACTGGCTGTTCTGGTGTTGATAACTCTGAAAGTACATTAACACCTGCTGTTTCAAGTGTAGAAACTGTAGCATATGCGCTGTCTTTGTTATATTCTGTTCCTTCTGTAAGACCTTTTGTAAGGTCTACTGACTCCTTAGCTGCTGCTCTGCTGTCTGCTGCCTTTGCTGTTGCTGTCTTAATACCCTTAAGATCTCTTACATTGGCAATATAGTTGGCTGTGTTACCTGTTGATGTAAATACTACGAATATCTTATGAGGCTTAGTTGTATCTGTTCCTTCTGGAAGTGTTACATCCATCTCATAATCTATATAATCATCTGCCTTAGTACCTTTAAGTGTTGCCTTTGCAATCTCTGCACCATTCTTAGAATCAAGACGTACTGAAATATTCTGTGTTCCTGCGTCTGTCTGTCTGTTTACTGGTAATACAAGCTTAGTAAGTCCTGCTATATCGCAGTTAGTATAAGCATAACCCTGTTCTAATCCAGGATATGAAGTTTTTCCCTTGTTATGTTCATTATCATAAAGATAACCAATGTTATGAGGTGTGTTCTTTGTTTCTAGCTTAGGTACTGTTGTGATAGCATCTGTCTTTCCTTCTGTTGCAGCTACCGCATCATTAAAGAAATCTGCACATTCATCAACGCTTGCTGTCCACTCTGTTGTTATACCAGCATCCGGTTTGTTATCGCCTGCATCCGGCTTATCTGGTGTTTCTGGTGTTTCTTTATAATTCTCAGCCTTTACTGTGTTATCCCTTACAGTTATTCCACTCATAGCAGCTTTCATATTATCTTTACATGCATTAAGTGAATCCCATGTAGTTCCCTGGAATATAAGATTATTACAATACTGGATGTTATTCCATGCCTTGTCAGTCTTCTTACTCTCTGCTTTCTTGTTATATGATACTGTCTTTACATTGTAGAATACTGAATTGTCACAGCCTATAAGTGTTTCCCAGCCATTCTTGTTCTTGTAAGAACCATTAGAACCTACATTACCAAATGTAATATCCTGGAAATACATATTGTGGTGTGAATGTAATGGCTTGCTTGTATTGCCTACTGGGTCAATATCTGCAAGTACCTGTATTGTATTATGGTTAGCACCATATACAGAAACATTGTATGATGCAAAGTTATAGAACTCACCGATTTCAGCATGTTCTGTAGATGATGCTGAGTTAGGATCACCATAGCTTGTTGTAAATACCCAGCCCTGATTAGTATCAGCTACTGCGCAGTCACGCATAGTTATGTTAGCACCGAAACCTCCGTTAGTAGGTGCTGACTTGAATCTGAATGCCATATCAATATGGTTCATAACTGTATCTTCAAAAAGAACATCCTGAATACCATTACCTGTGTGACTTCCTGCTGCAAGACCACCATGGCCTTCACGAAGGAAGTTATCAAACATCCATACTTCTGAGTTTGTCTGGATTTCTGAATCTCTTGCACCCATACCTACTGATGAACCAAAACCTAAGTTATCATCACCTGTATCTGTAAAGTTACCCCAGCAGATTACATTCTGTGAACAGCCATATCCAAGACCGTCACCGTTGTTGCCATCATATGAGAATACTTTTACATTAGTTGTTGCTATATTTCTTGAATCAAGAATATTAACTGAATGGTTTGATGGATTCTCGATAGTGATATCACCAACATAAACATTTTCACAGTTTCTCATAATAAGAAGACTTGAACGTGTTGCATAAGCAAACTTAAGGTCATCTCTTGATACTCCTTCTGTTGCTTTTTTTGCTTCATCTGCTGTCTTTGCACTAAATATTGCATTAAGCTTGGATTCTTCATATTTACCTGTATTCTTAAGGTACTTATATGCTGAATCCTTTGACTGGATACCCTGATAGAATACGTTTACATTACCGCCTCCAACATATCTTGGAAGACCCCAGTTTTCAGTGTCTGTTGGATCACCAGCCTGAGTATTCTTACCCTTGTTAGATGTATAACCATCTTCGTATATAGTTGAACCGGCACCATACTTCCAGCCGTTACCATAAAGAGTACCTGTTCCTGTTACTCTTACGTTCTTTATAGGATTAGACTCATCTGCTGTCATCGCATTGATAAGTCCCCAGCCTCTTGTATCTGTGTAGAATGGATACATGAGAAAACCTATCTCAAAATGGTCACTGTTAGGTGATGCCCATAATGTACCATTAACCTCGAGTGTCATATCACTCTTTAACCATACAGCACCACTGACGAAAACCTTTCCATCTGAGTTTTCAGGTATAACAACCTTTCCACCCTCAGGACATGCATCGATTGCTGCCTGGATAGCCTTTGTGTTACTCTCTACAACTGCATTAATCTCATCATTGTAAGATGTGTAGCCTTCTGTTTCAACTGCACCGAAATCCTTGATATTAACAACCTCTGGTGCTTTAGTTGTTCTTTGCTTTATCTCTTTAGCGCTTCCAAGTTCCTTGCCATCCTTGTCCACAGCTACTACCTTAAATGTATACTCTGTATCTGGTTTAAGTCCTGTTGCTCTGTATGCGTGGATATCTACATTAACCATCTCAACATCGCTCTTACCCTGTGTATTATAGTAATCATAGAATGATTCCATATACTTTGCTGCCCATGCAGCGTTTACCTTGTAGTTTTCTCTTGCTGTACCGGCAGACTCACCATTTATGTATACTTTATAATCTGATACATTATCGTACTTTTCTGGCTTCTGCCACACAAGACCTATACTTGTATCATCATATGCAAGCGTAGGAACCTGTAAATCTGTGATATCACTTGAACCATTAGTCTTATCAAATAAAGGGCTTTCCAGCTCCTTTGTACCAAATGTGTCACTTGATATAACATCAAACACATTCTTGTTGACATACTTGTCATGTCCCTGTGTAGTTGGCAGCCCTGATGCTCCCACTGTCTGCAAAGTGCCGAGTGAACTGACTGTCATAAGTGCTGCAAGTCCCAATGCTGCAGCCTTTCTGAATCTTAACATACTTCCTCCTATCTGCCTTGACTGATATACGTCTGCAATAAAATGTAAATACCATCTTAAACAAAAGAATACTTACTCCCTGAAATATATTCGTTCCCTACACCGAATACGCTAATAACTTTTATATAAGTCTTTTGTCTAAGTGCCTTGAAAATACATCTTTTTTGCATTTTTGTCAATATTTTAAAGAAAAAGTTTTATCTCTTTGTTACTTTTATACAATTTATTATCATTTTACATACTACAAATGAACATACACTTGTCATTTTCTCTAATAAAAAAACTATTCTATTTTTATATAAGTGCTTAAGTATGTTTTTAGCTCTATTATAATCTTTCCACTTTTATCTTCTCTGTCTTATATTTTTTCTTAAAAAAAGAGCCATGGTTTTACCCACAGCTCATTCTCTCTAAATATGAAGGGGGAACAGTAAACATATATTTACTGTTCCCCTTTGATACCTGCTTATGTATTATATAACCTTCTTTACCCATCTTCCACTAAAGAATCTTGTTGTAAATATTATTCCACGTATTGTCCAGTCTGCAAACATACCATACCACACACCAATAGGACCCATACCAAATATTCGTATAAGTGCTATACTTAGCGCAACACGGCAGCCCCACATTGTTATAATAGATGTTATCATAGAGAATTTCACATCTCCTGCAGCTCTCATGCCATATGCCGGAACAAAGGATAATACCCAGACAAGCGGCTTCACTATTGTTATTGCACCAACCATCTCTATACACATACGTGCACTATCTGCCTCCATTCCTCCAAGCCTTGTAATAGGACCAGCAAATGCATAAACCAGCAGGCACGATGCTATTATTCCAAGCTCTGCTATTCCTGCAAGCTTGACAATATAGTACTTTGCCTCTTCCTTACGGCCTGCACCAAGTGTCTGTCCTACAACTGTCATAAGACACATTCCAACTCCTATTCCGAATATACCATTCACATTTTCCAGTATATTAGTCATCGCCTGTGCTGCTATGGCTGCTGTTCCAAGTGTTGACACTGTTGACTGTATAGCAAGCTTACCGAACTGGAACATGCTGTTCTCTATACCTGAAGGCACACCTATTGCAAGTATCGACTTAATAAGTCCGAAATCTGGTCTTATAGCCGCATAATCCTTTACAACTATATCAAGCTTAGGCTTTGACAAAGCTATAAATATAACTACCATACAGAACACTCTTGACACAAGCGTAGATATCGCTGCACCAGAAACTCCTAACTTAAACACAAACATCAGAAGTGCATTACCACCTATGTTAAACACGTTTGATATCACTGACACCATCATAGGATATCTTGAGTTACCACAAGACCTGAATATTGCTGAGCCAGCTGAAAAAAGTGCAAGAAATGGATAGCTAAGTGCCGTAAACAAAAAATAATCCACCGCATTATCCATAACCTCCTGCTCAACATGTCCAAATATCAAAGTAAGAAGCGGTCTTCTGAATATAAGCCCAAGTATGGTTATTGCAAGTGATATCACCATAACAGTAAGTACAACCTGTCTTGCAGCCTTATTAGCTCCATCCTTATTTCTCATACCAATATAATGTGAGCATATAATCGCTGCTCCTGTTGCCATTGCAGAAAAAAGCTGCACTATAAGGTTATTAACCGAATCTACCAGCGATACTCCTGATATTGCCTGACTTCCAAGATTACTCACCATCATAGTATCAACCATACCCATAAAAGAGTTAAGAAGCTGCTCTACTACGATTGGTATAAGTAAGGCAAAAAGTGCTTTATTGTGAAACAAAAGGTTATGTTTATCAACATCAAATAGTTTTTTCATACTCATAACGTATCCACTCTCCATAGTTCATTAAAAGCATCTTTTCGGTATACCGGATACAAGCTGCTAATATAAAAGATTAATCCTTTCTTATGGATTAGTCAACCGATACTTATGGATTTATTGTTGGTTTATGCTAATTATGGATTTGTTATAAGTTCTCTTCTCACTACTGTTCAAATACAACTCTTATAGTTGTTCCAGTTCCAAGCTCACTATCAAGCTCTATATGTGCATTATCATGCTTTGCAACTATATGCTTAACAATAGCAAGTCCAAGTCCTGTTCCGCCGGTAAGCTTTGAACGGCTCTTATCAACTCTGTAAAATCTTTCAAATATTCTTTGCTGGTTTTCCTTAGATATACCTATTCCGTTATCCTTGACCTCAATGACAACTGCCCTTTTACTGCTATTTCCATAAGTACCATTATTCACACCGCTTCCGCCACCATCAGCATAAGCTTCAGCCTCCCGCTCATATACAGATACCCAGACTCTTCCTCCAGGATTATTGTATCTTATGGCATTGTCGCATAGATTATAAATAAGCTCGTCAATCATCTGTCTGTCAGCCATTATACTTATATCTTTGCCTGAAAGATTCATTATTACACCATTTTTCTGGGCACTCAGCTCCAGCATCTGTACTGTTGATTTTGCTATTTCATAAAGATTAACATTTTCAAAGGCTTCATCAGAGGATGTTGCATCAAGCTCTGATATCTTGATAATATCATTAATAAGAGTAAGCAGGCGCTGTGAACTCTTATGTATTTCTGTTGCAAAGCGCTTGGCATCATCACCACCAGCCATTCCACTTTCTATAAGCTCAGAATAACCAGATATTGATGTAAGTGGTGTTTTTAGTTCGTGTGACACATTCGCTGTGAATTCCTGACGCATATCAGCATTACGCATAATATCCTCATGCTGCTTCTTTATTGTATTAACAAAGGGTACCAGCTCCTTATACACCTTTATGGAATCTGATGCATCCATATTGTCTGCCAGAAATTCTATTGGCTCTACGATACTCTTTGTAAGCAGATGTGAGCTTATAGAGCTTATCACAAAAAGAATAACACATAACAACACAGCTACAGGTAATGCACTTATCATAATACTTGTCATACTGCTTACTTCTCTTGAAACTCTTAACACATATCCGTTATCAAGCTCCACTGCATAATAAAATGAATTCTTCTGCAAGGTTTCTGACTTTCTTATATCACTTCCATAGCCATTCCTTCTGGCTTCAACAACCTCTGGTCTTTCATTGTGATTCTCCATATCTGTCACTTCAACAAGATTATCCACAACCGCATATCCCTCAGCATTAATAAATGTAACTCTGAGATTACCGTCATAGCTTTCTATTACCTTCTGCTCATTGATATCGTCCGGATCACTTACCATTCCCCACGCATCTGCACCAATAAATATATCAACATAATTGCGCATATCGCCTAAAACCTCACGCTTTAATATGTTGTAAAATACAAATGTAGATATTGCCATTGCAGATACAATAGTGACAAATGCGAGCAACATACATTGTATGTTAATTCTTTTCTTCATAGGAACTCCTTTTAAGCTTAATGAGCCTCATCATCCATAAAATAGCCCACATTTCTTACTGTCTTTATATAATTACCAGCATCTCCAAGCTTGTGTCTTAATGTCTTAATATGGACATCCAGCGTTCTTGACTCTCCTTCATAATCTGTACTCCATATCCTGTCCATGATATTATCTCTTGTAAGCACGATTCCCCTGTTAAGAGCAAGATACTTTAAAAGCTCATATTCCTTGTATGTAAGTTCAACTGGCCTATCTTCAACATAAGCAACACGCTTCTCATCATCTATGAATAACTGTCCTATTCCTATAAGCTTCTCTTCATCAGTTCCACCAGCTCTTCTAAGCACTGCCTTTACCCTTGATATAAGCTCCATAATTCCAAACGGCTTTGTTATATAGTCATCCGCTCCCATATCAAGACCTTTAACCTTATCTATCTCTGTTGTTTTAGCTGTAACCATAATCACAGGAACTCTTCTGGTTTCTGGAACCTGTCTTAGCTTTCTTAGGATTTCAAGTCCATCTTCATCAGGAAGCATTATATCTAAAAGAACGAGATCTGGAATACGTTCCCTCATCAGCTTATGGAAGTCCTTTCCACTGGCACACTCTATAACTGTATGCCCTGCATTCTTTAACGCAAAGCCTTCAATTTCGCTTATATTATTGTCATCCTCAACTACATATATGTATGCCATATTCATCTTCCCTTCTGTTCTTATACGATTAATAGTAAGTGTATATAAGCTTTACGGCTCTACTACTACTGAAAACTGCGTGTTTCCGGCAGTCTGTATTTTTCCTTATAAGCCTTATAATCCCTTGCAAACTGCTGATTATCTTTATTCTTTATTCCGTCAAGATATTCATGTGCATCGAATTCCAACTGGTCACTCTGAATAACATCCACCGCAATATTAGAACAATGGTCTGCTACCCTTTCCAGATTATTAAGAATATCTGAATGTGCGAACCCTAGCTCAATAGTACACTTACCCTCACGAAGCCTTCTTATATGTCTTGCCTTTAGTTCTACTGCAAGAGTCTCTATAAGCTCTTCTAAAGGTTCAACCTTATCTGCCTCATTTTTACTATTACTCTTAAACGCATCAAAGGATATATCTACCGCTTCTCTCACTGCTGAACTTAATATATCAAGCTCAGTCTCTGCCTTAGGTGAAAACTGCATATTCTTTTGCTGCAACTCTCTTGCTGAATCACATATATTACATGCATGATCTGATATTCTTTCGAAATCTCCTATACAATGTAACATAACATTAAGCATTTCTGAATCCTCTTTTTTTAGATTCTTCGTACTTATCTTCATTATGTATGTTCCAAGTGCATCCTCATATTTATCTGCCCTTGTTTCAAGTTCTCCTACTCGAAGTGCCTGTTCTTCATCATACCCGCCTATAAGCGACATAGATATGAATAAAGACTCACGCGATATATCTGCCATCTTATTGATAACCTGTTTGCAATGCTCTACAGCAAGACTTGGTGCCTCTAAGAATCTGTCATCAAGCAATGCGAATTCATTTTCACTTCTTCTATCCATGATTCTTTTTTCATCATCATCAAGCTTAATAGTAGCATATGCCAGCTTCTCAAGCACCTTTCTTAAAGGAAGCAGATATGCTGTTGTTATTATGTTAAATGTGGTATGTATTACTGCTATTCCGAATTCCTGTGCTGTCAAGTTTAAGAATGAAAAGTGTATTACTGCATTTAAAGCATAGAATACTATCATAAATGTAACAGTACCAATCACGTTAAAGTACAGATGAATAATGGCAGCTCTCTTACCATTCTTAGTTGCTCCAATACTTGAAAGCAAAGCTGTAACACAGGTACCTATGTTCTGTCCCATAATAATAGGAAGTGCTGTTGCATAGCTTAATATACCTGTTGAGCATAATGCCTGAAGTATACCTACTGATGCTGATGAACTCTGAATAATAGCTGTAAACAGCATACCTGCAAGCATTCCAAGCACCGGATTAGAAAATGCGGTAAGTATTGATGCGAACTGTGGCACCTCGGCAAGTGGTGCAACTGATGAGCTCATAGCATCCATGCCGTACATAAGAAGTGCAAAGCCTATCATTATCTTTCCTGGATTCTTTAAGCTGTCCTTCTTTAAAAACATCAGAAATATTATGCCAACTGCAGCAAGAACTGGCGAAAATGAGGTTGGCTTTAACAGGCTTATGAATATATTACTGCTTTCAATACCTGTAAGACTAAGTATCCAGGATGTTATAGTCGTACCTATATTAGCACCCATTATTACGCCAACTGCCTGGCTAAGCTTCATAATACCTGAATTAACAAAGCCTACAACCATAACTGTTGTGGCTGATGATGACTGTATTACTGCTGTTACGCCAGCTCCAAGAAGTACCGCCTTTATCGGGCTGGATGTAAGCTTTTCCAGTATTTTTTCAAGTTTTCCACCTGAGGCACCAGTTAATCCTTCACCTAACAGGTCCATTCCATACAGGAATATTGCTAATCCACCTATTAATGATAATACACCAAATATGTCCATATTTCCTCCAAATCTTTGTCTGTTTAATCTGACTTCATTTATTCTTTACATTTTGGAGTGTAATTCACGTATATAAATGTTATATGAACCTTATGTAAATTCTGTGTAAATTCTTATCATAAAATTATTACCACTAAATTATTACCATTAAATTATTACCATTAAATTATTGTAGTTTTATATTCTCAATTTATTTCGGTTTATTTATCGTCTGGATGTTCACCTGTTATTGAGAATATAACCCATTCTGATATATTGGTCGCGTGATCACCTATTCTCTCAAAATACTTTGCAGCCATAAGAAGATCAGATGCCTGCTCACCAACCTCTGCATTCTCGTGTATCATATTTATAAGTTCCTTCTTTACCCTGCCAAAAAGCTCATCTATTATATCATCATGTGCTATAACTTCCTTTGCCTTATCCATATCCTTATTAACAAATGCATCTACACTCTGCACAAGCATATACATAGTTTCCTTAGCCATCTGCTGAATGTGATCAAGCTTCTTGATATAAGACTGGTTGGAAAGCTCAATAGTAATCTCTGAAATATCAGAAGCGTGGTCACCTATTCTCTCCATATCTGTGATCATCTTGAGTGCTGAGGATATAAGTCTTAAATCTCTGGCAACCGGCTGCTGCTGTAACAGCAGCTTAAGACACAACTGTTCAATCTCTCTTTCCTGATGGTCTATCTCTTCATCATAATCTATGACAACCTTAGCAAGCTCTGTATCCTGATTCACAAGTGCCTTGACTGTATCTGCTATTGCCTTTTCTATCATTCCACCCATTTCTATAAGCTCATCATTAAGCTGTACTAACTGTCTGTCAAATCTATTTCTCATATTAATCCTCCATTCTTGCGCTGCTTTTCAGCGCATCTCAAGTTTGTACAAAGCACAAATCTTGCGCAGCCACAAATCACGTATATTTCTGTATACAAAAATACCTCCACTATAATACAGCTATGTACATAGTGAAGGTTAAATGTTCCATACACCGGCAGCCTGCTGCCAGTATAATATGCTGTGTGTAAATAAGCAGACATTCAGCTCCTGTCCCTGAATATTATGTATCTTCTGTTAAGTGCCCTTAACGCATTCCTGAAAGCCTTGGCTCTCTTAGGATACTTAAACATAGCACCAACCTTATTATACAGATAGAACATGTATACAAGAACCTTGTTAAACGAACCTATCCTGTCCTTGGTTGTGTGTCCATATCTTGTTCCACCAACCTTAGGATGATTCTCCTCCTTGTAATATTCAATCAGATCATCAACAGTTCTTACTGTTTCAGGGAGCAGTGCATATCCAAGACCTACACAGTCACTACCGTGTGCATCACTACCTGCGGTAAGTGGTACTCTGCAGTCGCTTGCAAATCTTCTGGCATGTCTGTTGCTTTTATTACTTTCACAGGCATTATAACCTTCAACGAAATCAAAATGTACCATATGTGCAATCTGCTTTGACTGATTCCAATACATAGTAGAAGCAAAGCTCATAAAGGGTTCTCCATAAGGATGTGCAGGCCCTAGTATTCCATCGCTGCAATGAACTATATAAATAAGCTTATCCAGAGTCAGACCCTTATATCTTAATAACTCATACACCTCATCAGGAGTATCTGATGGAAGTATGACTATAAAATGTCCGAATTCAAGACTATCATACTCTATACCTCTTAAAACAACGAAATCATCATACTTCTTTCCCGAATTCACATATGCTTCATAACCACCATATGAGTCATGGTCTGTTACAAGCATTCCACCGAAGCCCTTACTTCTTAATATCTCAATATATTCTTCTATATTAACCTTTGCATCTACTGAACCCTCAGCCGTATGACAGTGCATATCAAACTTTACATATTTCATATATCTATAACCTTTGCCCTTCTTAATTAGTATTAACTGTTTTATGCCTTATTTATGCTCATTATACTTCCATACTATACTAATAACAAGTGACAAAAATATGAAATATCAGCCAAAACGTCCTGTTATATAATCCTCTGTTTTCTTGTTCTTAGGCATTGAGAATAGCTGCTCTGTATTTCCATATTCAATCATTTCTCCTAACAGGAAAAACGCTGTATTATCAGATATTCTGGTTGCCTGCTGCATATTATGAGTAACCATTACAATGGTATACTTATCCTTAAGTTCTATTGCCAGATCCTCTATTCTTGATGTCGATATAGGATCAAGTGCTGAGGTAGGTTCATCCATAAGAATTACTTCTGGTTCTACCGCAAGTGTTCTGGCAATGCACAATCTCTGCTGCTGTCCACCTGATAAACCAAGCGCTGATTTCTTTAATCTGTCTTTTACCTCATCCCATATAGCAGCCTGCTTTAAGGCTCTCTCAACAATTATATCAAGATCTGCTTTCTTATGTACTCCAAACAGTCTTGGACCATATGCTATATTATCATACACGCTCTTAGGAAAAGGATTAGGCTGCTGGAATACCATTCCAACTCTGTGTCTTAATGTTATATCATCCATATCTGTGAATATATTCTTTCCATCAAGACGTACATCTCCATCTATAGTCACATTATCAACAAGATCATTCATTCTGTTAAGTGTCTTTAAAAATGTTGACTTACCACATCCAGAAGGACCTATAAATGCAGTTATCTGATTCTTCTTAATATTCATATTAATATCTTTTAATGCGTGAAAAGCCCCATAGTGAAGATTAAGGTGACTAATCTCAAACTTATTATCATCGCTGCCGGCTGCTGTAAATGTTCCCGAACTATTAACTGTATTATCCATATATATTCCTCATTTCTATATTTAAAGTTATGTATATATCGTATATACCTTTTCAGACCTTCAAAATATATTGCATCTGCTTTATGCCTTCTCTCCGGCATTCTTCTTATTAATCTTATTGCTTAATATATTGGCACCAATACTGAATGCAAGCACAAGTATAAGAAGTACTGCTGATGCAAGATTCGCAAGATTCTGGTCTTGTCCGTTTACCTGCAGATCCCATATCTGTAAGGAAAGTGTTTCTGCAGAACGAAAAGGATTAAGAGGACACGTAGAAGATGAAAGGTCCCAGTTAGACCATCTTATATTCGTGCCTGAGCCTGTTGTATACAGAAGTACCGCAGCCTCACCAAAGCCACGTCCTGCTGCAAGAATAACACCGGTCATGATTCTTGGAAGACAGGCTGGTAATAATACATGGAATATAGCCTGCCAGCGTGTTGAACCCAGTCCCATACCAGCTTCGAAGTAACCCTTTGGAAGTCCCTTAATAGCATCCTCTGTTGTAGTTGTTATAAGTGGCAGCGTTATTATTGATACTGATAGTGCTCCCGCCATGAGGCTCTTATCCATTCCCATAATAACAAGGAATATAAGATATCCAAAAAGTCCTACTACGATTGATGGAAGAGATGAAAGAGTTTCTATACATATTCTTATAAACTTTGTAACAGTTCCTCCCTTAGCGTACATAGCAAGATATATTCCTGCAAAGGTTCCGATTGGAACTGTTATAAGTAGTGATAAAAATACAAGATACAACGTATTAAACAACTGGTTTCCTATGCTTCCTCTTCGCGCAAATCTGAACATAGATATATCTGCGCCGATAAAGCCCTTAATAATTACATATCCTGCAAATGCAGCTAAAAGAACAAAAAAGAAGACTGCTATGGCGTAGAATATGACTGTCATTATGCTGTTTTGTGCCTTTGCACGTTTAATTCTATTCATAAATATATGCTCCTTTAATCCTGCTTTGCCGATGTTAACGCACTCTTTTTAGAGACGGCCTTAGCTCCTGCATCCTCTGGTTTCTTTCTTGATAATATATGTATAAGGAATATGAATAATAATGATATGAGAAACAGAAGTAAAGCAAGTGTCCACAACGCAGTCTTTGTTTCTCCACCTTCCATAGCATTACCCATCTGGGCTGTTATTTCTGTTGTAAGTGACTTAGTTGTAGAGAATATGCTTTCAGGAAGTGCTGTTGTCTGTCCTATAACCATAGCTACTGCAAGTGCCTCACCAAAAGCTCTGGCAAGACCAAGTATTATTCCTGAAAATATGCCTGAGGCTGAAGCTGGTAGTACAATCTTGTATATAGTCTGCCAGCGTGTTGAGCCCATACCATAGGCTCCCATCCTGTAATCCTTAGGAACTGCCCTTATTGCATCTGCTGCAACGCTTGTTATCGTAGGAAATATCATTATTGCAAGCACAAGTCCTGCTGCAAGTATCGAATGTCCTACCTGCCTATGAAATATATCCCTTATAAAAGGAACTAAAACTGTAAGTCCTACCCATCCATATACAACTGATGGAATTCCTGCAAATATCTGTATTACAGGACGATAGAATTTCTCACCGAACTTAGGAGCAATTTCTGTCATAAATATAGCTGAGCCAAGTGCAAATGGTGTTGCTATAAGCAATGCAAGTCCACATGTACTAAGTGAACCAACTATAAATATAAGTGTACCTACGCTTCCTCCACCTTCCATATTATCAACCGGTGCCCAGTCTGATGAGAAAAGAAATTCTCCTATTGAATGATGGAACTTTAAAAACGTTCCAGAGCCCTTGTATACAAGGAATCCACCTATTCCCAATGTAATAACTATAACGAACAAGCCACACATTGTAACTATACTCCGCCACAGATATTCCCTGGTAAACATACCTCTCTTACTGTTCATACATTCTCCATTCTAATGTCTGCTATATCACGAATATAGGCAGGCACCACAGATATTATCGTGCCCGCCTTTTTATAATTTCTTATGCAGTATCATTGCTGACTACATTGCTAACTACACTGCTAACTGCATTACTATCTGGTCATCAACATATATATTTTACAAGTTAATTAATATTTATGATTAGTGTTCCTTAACTGTCATCTTAGAAGATACGCCGTATCCTAAGGCTTCCATTTTCTTACCATATTCATCTGACATAATGTAATCAAGGAACTTCTGAGATACTTCATCAGCATTGCCCTTTGTATACATATGCTCATATGTCCATACCGGATACTTTCCAGCGTATGTATTCTCAAGTGTAGGCTCTACACCATCAATTGATACGGTATCAACACCAGGATTGCTTACAAGATATGATAAAGCTACATATCCGATTGCGCCCTTTGTTGTCTTTACATTCTGTAAAAGGACACCTGAATCATCTGTTTCCATAGACTTGTTAGATGCTTCGCCTGCACCGTCAAGTGCGTACTTCTTAAATGTTGCTCTTGTACCTGAAGATTCTGGACGTGTAATAAGTACGATTGCTTCATCAGCACCACCAACTTCCTTCCAGTTAGTAATCTTACCTGTAAAAATATCTGTAAGCTGTGCCTTTGTAAGATTCTTAACACCGCTTGCTGTTACATCCTTGTTTACGATAGGTGCCATAGTTACAACACATACCTTATGGTCTACAAGTGCTGAAGCCTTTGTTGCATCAAGCTTTTCTGCAGCTTCTACATCTGAGTTACCAATATTAACCGTTCCTTCTGAAACCTGCTTAAGACCTTCACCAGATCCACCTGCATCAATTGTGATATTTACATCTGGATATTTTTCATTAAAAAGATCTGCTGCATCATCTACAAGTGGCTTAAGTGCTGAAGAACCTGCTGCTGTTATACTTCCGTTAAGCTTTTCTGCCTTTGCGCTGTCATTTCCATTATCTGAACTGCTGCTTCCACAGCCTGCTAATGCTCCTACCATACATACTGTACTTAGCGCAATAGCTACACTCTTTTTCCAATTAAATTTTCTCATAATCATCCTCACTTTTCCTTCTGACTGCCTTCTGACTGCTTATGTCTGATTTTTTCAATTTCTAATCCGTATCTGATTTCTTATATCTAATCAGCTTTACAGTCTGTTTTTCAAACTATTGTTTTTATCAACTGATTACAAGACTTAAGCCATAACAGGTGTTACGTACCATCCGTTATCAACTTTACCTGTACCTCATTGACAGTTAACAGAATAACAACGGTATGTAAAATGTAATACCATGTGCATGGGAAATCTGTGTAAAGTATTCGTAAATTGATATAAGCTGCAAAAAAAATATCGCCAGCCATAAACTGACTGACGATACAAAAATGTATTATTTATCTTTTAACTTAATTATTGCACGTAATTATTGCAATGCTGCCTTCCTGCTTAATACTCTGTATTCAATAAACTTTTCTAATATAAACAGGCAGCCTATAATCAAAGGCATAAAGACACTTATATCTATCAGGCTTCCACCTTGATTATCCGGATCTATTACTCTTATAAATATAGCTGCCATCTGCCCTGTTATAACGAAGGGGGCTACTATACGTGCTGTTAATATAAGCTTTACACGCCTTAACACTGATATATCCACAGGTATGTACCTGTATTTTTCAAATATATTAACGCTCCTTCCGTTTTCTCTCACATATGAAACATATGCAGTCACGCCCTGATATAAAACAAATATAAATACTGTCAACGAAATAATAACCCTCTTATCGTCTGATGAATAATCATACTTAAAACCAAACATAGCTGACATAAATACACTAAAAATCAAAATAAGATAAATAGCTATATATGTTCCTTTTGTTTCTTTTACCATACGTTTTTTCCAGTTTTCCCGTTCTGCTTTTAACAGCATTTTTATACCTGTGTCCATATACTCCCTCTTTTCTGCGCTTATTTTTTACAGTTTCTTTTTGCCATTTTTTGCATATTCTACATGACACATATCTGCATCATTCTATATAGCTTCCCTAAGTGAATATCTCCCCTCTTCCACATCCATAATATAATCAGCTATCTTGGAAATGTCTTCATCAAGATGTGTTGCCATAAGAATAGTCATATCATATTCAGCTATGAATTCCTGTAATATCTTTAGAAAATCATCTCTGAATACAGGGTCAAGATTGGCAGTCGGCTCATCCAGTAATAACACCTGCGGTCTATATGCTACTGCAAATGCAAGCTGATACTTAAGCATTTCTCCTGTTGACAGATTTCCTAAGCTTCTGCCTGAATTAATATTCAGATTTTTAAGCATTTTACGATATTCATCGCTGTTCCAGTTTTTATAAAATGGTGCATACAGCCTTTCATTTTCATATGCATCCTCTTCCATAAAAAATGTTCTCTCCTGCGAAACAATGCCTGTTATATTTTTTATCTGTGTTCTGTTCTTTACCACATCAATGCCATCTATGTAAATATTTCCCTGCATTTTATCATACATCCCAAGAAGCATACGAAGCATTGTTGATTTACCTGCTCCGTTATCTCCCTGTATGCCCACGATATAGCCTTTAGGAATATTTATAATTGCCGGCTTTATAGAAAACTTTCCTAACTTTAACGCTGCATTTTCAATTCTTATTATAATTTCTTCCATCACTTTTCCCCCAGCACACGAACCATATCAATCACATCCTCCAAGGTCATGCCCGCATTGACACATTCCTCTAAAATATCTGACATACGTTTTTCTATATTCATCATCTGTTTTTCTCTTAAATGGTCATTTTTCTGCTCGCATACATAAAATCCCCTTCCGGGAACAGACTCAATAACGCCTTCCTTTTCCAGCTCCTCGTAGGCACGCTTTGTTGTAATAACACTTACAGCAAGCTCTTTTGCAAGCACTCTTATGGACGGCATGCCTTCCCCAGCCTTAAGCTCACCATTTATCACTGCATCCCTTATCTGATTGACAATCTGTTCATATATTGGCATATTTACTGTATTTGAAATAACTATTTTCATATATAACCTCTATTATATTTTTTAATATACGCAGCAATACTGTCTAGTTCTTACGCTTTATATGCCGCTATAAGTGTACTTTTCCTTCATCTGCCTGTGTATTCCATGAATACACAGGCAGCTTCTCTTTGACATATTCGTAATCTGCCATACTGCTAAACATTCTATCCTGATACTTTATCCTGCATACCAGAATAAGAATCACAGAACTTATTAAAACCAATAAGACAATAATTATATTAACGCTCTCTGTACCTGCTGTCTTATCTGTCTGTACAGCCCCAATAAACATTAATATCATAACAAGCTTTAAACCAACTGTTGACCAGTATCTATACACACTATTTTTAACTATGTATATTGAAAATGTATTGCTATACAGCAGACTTGCTGATAATATAACTTCACTTAAACACACTATGACCGAAGATATATTTCCCCGCATATATTCTATGTATCCAAATGGTAATACCAAAATAATAATTAACCACATATACATAGCAAAAAACTTATACCTCTGTCCCTTCCTTATAAGTTCTTTTCTCTGTTCTTTGGTATACGGCGCAATATACATATAATCAGGAAGCACAAATACACTTAATCCTGCTGCAATCTCCGGCTTACACATCACAACTAAAAACAAATTCAAGGCATATATATACTTGTAACTACTGACCTGAAAAAACGACCAGCACACTACTGCAGTTAACGAAATAATAAGCGAAACAAAACTACTTATTAAGATATTTTTCTGCAATAACTTCGGCATTTTTCTCCCCTCCTTTTACAAAATAATACATAAACTCCCTGATATCAGGTATATGTTTTTCCAATCCATCTTCTATTCTGTACCACTTTGAATTAACTACCATGGCACTTGTGCTGTAAGTGTTCTTCTCCTTATATACAACCGCTTCATCCGGTATAAGGTTACACTTATAATTCTCACCAGTAACAATCCTGAAACGCTCACACATTTTATAGCTTTCTGTATAAAATAACATTCTCCCCTTCTGCATATACGCAATATAATCGGCAATCCGGTCAAGCTCTTCCGTTATATGTGTCGCTATAAGTATGCTTTTTTCCCCGTCTGCTACAAGCTCAGTGCATATCTTAAGGAACTTTTCCCTGAAATGCTTATCAAGCCCGGCAGTCGGTTCGTCAAATAAAAACAGCTTAGCATTATGTGATAGTGCAAACGCTAACTGTGTCCTTGTTTTCATCCCCTTAGAAAGCTTCTTATATTTCTGTTTTTTATCAAGTCCGAATTCTTCAATATAGTTAAGATACAATTCCATATTGAAGCTATGATATAACTGTCCATAGAACTTTCCTATCTGCGATAATCTCATATTTCCGTCAAAAAAGCCGTCATCCGCAAATACTATTCCAAGCCTTTCCTTGGCTGCTGCCTCATTAAGCCGCATATCACAGCCGTCTATCACTATACTTCCGGATGAACTGTAAAGTCCCATAAGTGTACGCATAAGTGTTGTTTTACCAGCTCCGTTTTCGCCAATCAACCCACATATATGTCCCTTTGGAATGTGGAATGTCATATTATCAAGAAGGTATGAATTGCTGTCGGCATTTATTTTATTAAGATTACTGACTTCTAACATGTAGCGTTCCCCCTGTCTTTTTGGTAGTTTATAAAGCTGTGCATATACTGTATATGTTAATATATACAGTATATGCACAGCTTTGTCAAGAGAATATTATCATATTAAAAATCTCCTGGCTTTACATTAGCTGGAAGTAATGATTCATATTCTTCACCAGCCTTTGACTTATTAAAGTCTTCTTTTATCTTCTTCTGCAGTTCAGGAGATTCTATTACTTTTAATGCTGCCTGTGCAAGGATACCTGCTGCCCTGTGCATACCCTTATGTGCTATGCTGCTTTTTCCCTGTGCAACTACTGACCAGCCATGCATAGTGCTGTCCTTTGCCATAGTTGTTACTGTTATGGAGCCCGTAGGAGCTATCCAGCTTACATCTGCAACATCAGTACTTCCTATTGGAATACTTTTCTTTCCTTTTTCATATGAAGCATCTATATTATCTTTTAAATCATATTCCCTAGAATTAAACTGGCTTGCATATTTATATTCCTCATCTGTGTATTCTACTAAAGGACTATCTATTATGCTGTCCTCCATAACCATATCCATTGCCGGAACTGAAAGAAAATCTGCATATGCGCTGACAACTTTTATATCGACCTTCGTTCCTGTCATAAGTGCTGCCCCTCTTGCCACGTCCGATACTCTTTCTATAAGCTCCTTAACATACGATGCCTTGGGAGCACGTAATGCATATAAAAGCGTTGCCTTATGTGGAACTATATTAGGTGCACTTCCACCTGCATTAAGATATGCATAATGCATTCGGCTGTCCGTTTTAACATGCTCTCTTAAATAATTGACTCCCACATTCATAAGCTCGCAGGCATCAAGAGCACTCCTTCCATCCTCAGGACAAGCTGCTGCGTGTGAACTTTTTCCTGTAAAGTCATATATAACCCTGACATTAGCAAGTGTTTTATTCATAATTCCTGTTTCAAACATTGGGTGCCATGCATAAGCAAAATCAACATCATCAAAACAGCCTTCTCTTACCATAAATGCCTTTCCTGCACCACTCTCCTCAGCAGGACATCCATAATAACGTACAGTAGCCTTTATATTGTTCTCTTCTATATATTGCTTTATAACACAGGCAGCCTCCATAGCACCTGTGCCTAGGAGATTATGTCCACATCCATGTCCTGCTTTGCCCTCTTCTATGGCATTCTCATACGGGCAGTCTGCATACTGGCTTAGTCCAGGAAGTGCATCGAATTCTCCTAAGAATGCAATAACAGGCTTTCCTTCTCCTGCTTCTGCAACAAATGCTGTCTTAATTCCAGCTATTTCCTCAGTTAACCTAAAGCCTCTTTCCTTAAGAAACTCTATTTGTATCCTGGAAGACTGGAATTCCTGATATCTCGTTTCAGGATGCTCCCAGATTGCATCACTTACTTCCTCAAACTCCTTAGTATGAGCTTTAAGAATTTCATTTAATCTTTCATTCATATTGATTCCTCATTTCTATTCTTTTTTTGCAAATTGTATCAGCTGCTAATACGCTTTACCCCTATTATACATAAAAAAGCAAAGTACGCCTGTATCAATACAATACAAAGTGCCTTTGCTTTACTGCTATAAAAAAATATATAATTAAAGTATTATATACGCATATATATCCTACGCTCAAGAACTAATTGCTTAAGCATTTACACATCCGCTGGATTCACATGCACCATTATATGCTTTACCTTAGGAAAGCTCTTCTCTATGTCATCATGCACCGTTTCGGCTATTGTATGTGCCTTGCTAAGTGTATACGAGCCATCTGTTTCTATCTCTAAATCCACATATATCTTGTTACCGAATATACGGGTCTGGAGCATGTCGATTCCTAATACATCCTCATGCTTCATAACACATTCCCGTATCTGGCTGACTGTAGCATCATCACATGCGTGATCCACCATCTTATCTATAGCATCCTTGAATATGTCATAGGCTGCCTTTATGATAAATACGAATATTATCAGACTGGCGATTGAGTCCATAATAGGAAATCCTAATCTTGCACCAGCAATACCTATGAGCGCTCCTATTGATGAAAAGGCATCTGAACGATGATGCCATGCATCCGCCATAAGCGCACTTGAATCTATCTTTTTGGCGTTGTATCTTGTATACCAGTACATAGCTTCCTTACTTACTATTGATACAATAGCTGCAACAAGCGCAAGAACACCTGGAACTACTATGTTGTTATAATCTCCGCTGGTTATATTTTTAAGTGCTGCAGCTCCTATTCCAAAGCCTGTTATAAACAATACCATGGAAAGCACGATTGCAGCAACACACTCTAGTCTTTCATGTCCATAAGGGTGTTCCTTATCTGCTTTCTTTGAAGCAAGTTTTATTCCAATAATAACGACAAATGTACTAAAAACATCAGATGCCGAGTGTATGGCATCACTTATCATCGCATTGGAATGTGCTATAAAACCAGCTATAAGCTTCATAACTGACAGCAGTATATTACCAATAATTGTTACGAAGGATACCTTATTAGCTACTCTCTGGAATTCATCCTCAGCGACAATTCCGTTATGTATGTCAGATGTAGCCTGGATACTTCCTGATACATTTTTTTTCTTTTCCATTGTTTCATTCCTCCTGTTAATAAGACTTATCCGACTTCGCATGTATAAATATAAATACAAACATCAGTATTAATATATTCATATATGTTATATCTATGTAACCCTATAACACTAAGATATGTGGGAGTTGTATGCGAAATACATATAATAATAAAGATATAAAAACACCCACGAATCAGTATTAGCAACTACTGTCCCGTGGATAGAAAAGATTCCACTGTCACGCGTGTGACCCGACTCCTGGATTATACTTTTATATTATCATGTGATTTAATCTTATTTTCACATAACAGGCATAAGATATCATATAATCCCGGTCTGCTCAGTTTGTACTGTAGATTTATATGCAGTGCAAAGAGTTTATTATTGTATATCACGCGTATATATTGTTTGTCAAGTATAACATTATTTATTGTAATCTAACATTTGTTTGATTACATCTATCACCCATTTATCGATCCATTTATCAACAAACTTCACTTGAATAAAATATTAATTTACCGGCAATTATAATTCTTATCGGCAAAATATCCCGCATATTCATGGCATGAAAAGTTGAGATATTTTGCCGGTAATGATATAATAATTCCTGTTAATAATTATGATGGAGGTGAATACAATGTATCTAAATGTCAAAGAAACTGCAGAGAAATGGAAAATTTCCGAAAGAAGTGTACGAAATTATTGTTCACATGGAAAGATACCCGGCGCTATTATTGACGGTAAATCATGGAAAATACCCAAAAATGCAGTTAAACCAGTCAGAAAGAAAAGAAACGCAATGATACCCAGAGATTTACTTACCCGTCTTACTATTGAAAAAGAATCCGGAATTTCCGGTGGAATATACCATAAAATTCAAATTGATTTAACTTATAACTCCAATCACATCGAAGGCAGCCAGCTTTCACATGACCAGACAAGATATATTTTTGAAACTAATACAATAGGCATACAGAATGAAACCATCAATGTTGACGATATAGTTGAAACCGCTAATCATTTTAAGTGTATTGACTTAATCATTGATTTAGCCAACTATCCTCTAAGTGAATCTCTTATCAAGCAGCTTCATCTGATATTAAAGTCAGGTACTTCTGATAGCAGGAAATCCTGGTTTGCTGTCGGTGATTACAAAAGGATTGAAAATGAAGTCGGTGGCATGCCAACTACAAAGCCTGAAAATGTATGCAAAGAATTAAAGGCTTTACTTAAAAGTTATAATAATATAAAGCAAAAATCTCTAAAAGAAATAATCGAATTTCATTATGAATTCGAAAAAATACACCCATTTCAAGATGGCAATGGTCGTGTTGGCAGATTAATTATGTTTAAGGAATGCCTTCGCAATGGCATAACTCCATTTATTATAGAAGATGATATAAAGGAATTTTATTACCGTGGATTAAAGGAATGGAAAAACGAACAGAGATATTTAGTTGATACCTGTCTTACCGCTCAGGATAGATTTAAGACTTATCTTGATTATTTTGGCATTGAGTATAAAGATTAATAAAAATTAGTGGATGATAAAAACTATTTCTGTCATCCACTAATTTAATTTACTTTTTAATAGTTTCTAATAAACCATTCTTAAACTGATTACTTTATAAGGCTTTCCTTAATCTTAACAACTGCCTTATGAATGTTAACTGGTTCATCCATTGTGCAGTTAGGGCGATGAATATCATTAGTAAAGTATACTGTGAATTCACCTGGATGTAATGTTATGAACTGCTCATTCTCTACATCTGCATAGAATATATTATCCTTACCTGCTGGTTCTTCACCTGTTACGCCTGGAAGAAGTGGTGCATAACCCTGTACTTCTTTTCCTGTGAAAAGATACTGGATATCAATATAATTCCTATGGCTCTCCGCTCTCTTATTCTCTACTGGAGCTGTTGTCTGATCCTGGATAAGTACGAAGATGTTATCTCCATCAAGCTCATATCTTCCTACTGGAAGCTCTGCTGTTTCTGGCTTAGCAAGAAAGTCAAGTGCTGTCTTTATTGCTGCTGGATACTGATAATTTCCTTCTTTTGCATTAAGTGATGCGTAAATCATTATAAAATCTCCCTTCGTATCTGTTTGTAAAACTCTATATAAAATGTATCACTTAAATGATAAAGTTTCAACACTTTTCTAAAAACCATATTACATATAAATATAAATACTTATTAATTATTCCTGAATAGCCTTAAATGCTTCATCAAGATCCTCAATGATATCATCAATATTCTCTGTACCGATTGAAAGTCTGATTGTGTTAGGCTTGATTCCCTGGTCAAGAAGCTCTGCTTCGTTGCACTCTGAATGTGTTGTGCTTGCTGGATGTATCGCAAGTGACTTAACATCGGCTACATTTGCAAGAAGTGAGAATAATTCAAGATTATCAATGAACTTCTGTGCTTCTGCTGCTCCACCCTTGATTTCAAATGTAAAGATAGAACCACCACCGTTAGGGAAGTACTTCTTGTAAAGCTCCTGCTGCTCAGCATTCGTCGAGATAGATGGATGGTTAACCTTTTCTACTAATGGCTGGTCTTTTAAGTATTGAACTACCTTTAATGCATTCTCAACGTGTCTTTCTACACGAAGCGATAATGTTTCAAGTCCCTGAAGGAAGATGAATGAATGTACAGGTGAAATAGTAGCACCTGTATCACGAAGAAGGATAGCTCTGATATATGTAACAAATGCTGCTGGAGCTGTATCCTTTGCAAAGCTTACACCGTGATATGATACATTTGGCTCTACCAACCATGGGAACTTATCTGCTGCTGCAACCCAGTCAAACTTACCACTGTCTACTATTACACCACCAAGTGTTGTACCATGTCCGCCTATGAACTTAGTTGCTGAATGAACTACGATATCAGCACCATATTCGATAGGTCTTACAAGATAAGGTGTTGCAAATGTATTATCAACTACAAGTGGAATATTATGTGCATGTGCAATCTTGGCTATTCTTTCTATATCAACTACCTCTGAGTTAGGATTGCCAAGTGTTTCAATCTGTACTGCCTTTGTGTTAGGTCTGATAGCAGCTTCAATAGCATCATAATCAAATGGATCTACGAATGTAGCTTCAATTCCATAATCTGGAAGTGTATGTGCTAAAAGGTTGTATGTTCCACCGTAAATATTCTTAGCTGCTACGATATGGTCACCTGCGTGTGCAAGTGCCTGGAAAGCATATGCAAGTGCTGCTGCTCCTGAACCAACTGCAAGTGCTGCCACACCACCCTCAAGTGCTGCGATTCTCTTTTCAAATACGTCCTCTGTTGGATTAGTAAGACGTCCATAGATGTTACCTGCATCCTTAAGGCCGAATCTGTCTGCTGCATGCTGGCTGTTATGGAATACATATGATGATGTAAGATAGATTGGAACTGCTCTTGCATCTGTAACTGGATCAGGCTGTTCCTGTCCTACATGTAACTGTAATGTTTCAAACTTAAGATTTCTGTCTTCGTAATGTTTCTTTCCCATAGTGATATCCTCCATATAATAAATATTAGTTGTCAGTTATTATTTACATATCATTGTGATATGTTATTTCGTCGTTGACATTATAATACACACTTTAACCTAGTAGGTCAATAGTAAATATTATTCCTAATATTTATTATACGTTATAGCTTTTAACTATAATGCTATCTGACACAGCCAATCAGTTCATTAACATCACCAATTCCATTACGCACACAGTAATCTCTTATTCCTTCAATAACCTTTATAGTAGTCATAGGATCATTAAAGTTAGCTGTACCAACCGAAACCATAGTTGCACCAGCCATAATGAATTCAAGTGCATCCTCTGCGCTGGCAATTCCACCCATACCTATGATTGGAAGCTTTACCGCATTAGCTGTCTGATATACCATTCTTACTGCAACCGGCTTGATAGCTGGACCTGAAAGTCCTCCTGTCTTGTTTGCTACCGCAAATGTTCTTCTGTTAATATCTATCTTCATGCCTGTTATAGTATTAATAAGAGACACAGCATCAGCTCCACCAGCTTCTACTGCCTTTGCCATTTCTGTAATATCTGTAACGTTAGGACTTAATTTCATAATAACCGGCTGCTTTGCAACCTTCTTTACTGCCTTTGTTATACGCTCTGCCATAGCAGGAACCTGTCCAAAGGCTATGCCGCCCTCCTTGACATTAGGGCATGATATATTGATTTCTAACATATCTACTGGCTGCTCACCTAACTTTTCAACAGCATCGACATAATCCTCTTCTGTTTTTCCACAAACATTTACAATTATACGTGTATCAAACTGCTTAAGAAATGGTATATCTCTTTTAACAAATGTATCAAGTCCCGGATTCTGAAGTCCGATAGCATTTATCATGCCGCCATATGTCTCTGCAATTCTTGGTGTAGGATTACCTGGCCATGGCACATTCGCTACGCCCTTGGTTGTAACAGCTCCAAGCCTGTTTAAATCCACATATTCACAATATTCCATACCAGAGCCAAATGTTCCTGAGGCTACTGTTACAGGATTGTTGAATTCTACGCCTGCAATATTCACCTTCATATTAACATCAGCAGGGTTAAGCTGATTAACTTTAGCCGCCATTATAATTCTACCTCCTTAACATTAAATACTGGTCCTTCTTTACATACTCTCTTATTATTAACCTGTGAATGCTCATCCTTTTCTGTTGACTTGCATACACACGCAAGACACGCACCTATTCCACACGCCATCTTTTCTTCAAGTGATACATAGCAAGGGATGTTATTGCTTAAAGCATACTCTTTAATAGCACGAAGCATTGGTGTTGGACCACATGCAAATATTATATCTCCAGTAATATTATTCTGTCTTACCGCATCAAGAACATTACCCTTAGTTCCTACACTTCCATCCTCTGTTGCAACTGTTACGTGTGAATATTCATCAAACTCTGACTTTAAGAAAAGCTGTCCATCCCTGTAACCCAATACAGCCTCTGTATCACATTCAAGCTGCTTTGCAAGCTCAAGCATTGGTGGAATACCTATGCCACCGCCAAACAGAATTGCCTTCTTAACTGGTCTGTATTCTTTCTTAAATGTGCATACTCCATCCTTACATTCGTGTACACTGACATTCTCTGCCTCTTCAAATATTGCTTTTATATCATATCCATTACCAAGTGGTCCCTGGATATCAAGAGTCTGGCCTTCTCTCATCTGTGAGAACTCCTTTGTTCCCTTTCCGGCTATACGATATACTATTCTTAGCTTATCATCATCTATTCTGCATATACTTATTGGTCTTGGCAGAAGTCTTGAGCCATCGTTTGAATATACTGATATAAACTGGCCTGGTCTTGCTTCCTTTGCTATTTTCTCTTGTTTAAGCCACATTTCATATACACCGTCTGCAAGACAGGCTGTACTGATTATGGCAGCATTTTCTCTGTATGACATATTAATCCTCATTTCTGCGCACGCTTTTCGTATATTGGTTGTGTGCCGGGTGCGCGCAGGCACTTATCAATATCCATGCTTTTATCAGCAATCGCAATATACCACATTTCCATTACATATTGTGTACTTTATTTTACCATAAAGCTCCTGACCTATAAAAGGTGTATTAGATGCTTTAGATGCAAAGCTTTCTCCTACAATCCACTTTTCATCAGGTGCATAGATAACTATATCTGCTGCTGTGCCTTCTTTGATATATCCTTTATCCATCTTATAAAGCTTTGCAGGGTTTATTGTCATTTTGCAAAGAAGCTCCTTCATTGTGAGCCTTCCTGTCTTTACAAGCTTAGTTACACCTAGTGCCAGGGATGTCTCAAGACCTGTCATTCCACTAGGTGCTGCCTTAAACTCCTTATCCTTTTCCTCACGGCTGTGTGGTGCATGGTCTGTTGCTATTATGTCTATCGTTCCATCTGCTAACGCAGCTATTATAGCCTGTCTGTCCTTTTCTGTCCTTATAGGTGGATTCACCCTCGCAAGTGTTCCCTTTTCAAGCACTACATCTTCTGTTAATGAAAAATGCTGAGGTGTAGCCTCTGCATGTACATCTGCACCTAACCTCTTAGCTGTACGCACAAGTTCAACTGATACCTCAGAACTTATATGCTGTATACATATGGTAGCGCCTGTTTCAAGTGCAAGCATGCAATCCCTGGCAACCATAATATATTCTGAAAGTGCTGGTGCACCTCCTAAGCCTAACTTATCAGATACCACTCCCTTGTTGATTCCCTGTTGTTCTATAAATGCTGGATTCTCCTCATGAAAGCTGAGTGGCATATCAAGCTTCTTCGCCTCTTCCATAGCCTTCTTTACTAACAGCTCATCCTTAAGTGGTATTCCATCATCTGTGAAAACATATGCTCCTGCCTCTTTAAGACTCTTAAAGTCTGTGAGTTCTTCGCCCTTAAAGCCTTTGGATACCGCTGCTGCTGAATATACATTTATAGGTGTAGTTTTTCCCTTATCCAGAACATACTTAAGTGTTTCAACATTGTCTATCACAGGCTTTGTATTAGCCATACACATAACCGTTGTAAAACCGCCTGCTGCCGCTGCCTTAGCTCCTGTTTCAATATCCTCTTTATATGTAAAGCCTGGATCCCTGAAATGTACGTGTGTATCAATCAGTCCCGGAGCAACTATCATACCCTTTGCATCAATAACCTGCTCATAATTATCACTCACAGTTTCCCCATTAAAAGCTTCTGATTCTTCGCCAACACAGCCTATTTTCTTTATTATTCCAGCTTCTATAATGATATCTGCATAGTCCTCGAATCCACTTGCTGGATCTATTACATAGCCATTCTTTATTAGTATCATTGTTTGAACTTCCTTTCCGCTTATAGATATATTAACATAATGTATCTATGAGCTTTAATCACTTACATACTCTCTTCTCGTTCCTGAATATATTGATATCAGCATATCTTTTATTTCTTTATCATCTTTAAATACTTCCAAAAAAGCGGCTTTACCAGCAATTACAACTGATACTGCCGCTTTCTTCTGCGTTAAATATAACTCTGAACCATCAGCATGTATAATATGCTCACAGCGAAACTATCGTTTTTAATATTACTTTCCAAGTGCTCCATTAATATCCGCAATCATATCAAGTGCTGCCTGTCTTGAGGCTTCACCAAAGTTCTTATCACCAAACTTTGCATATTCATCCTTCTTATAAGCTGCTATAATACCTCTTGAACTGTTTACGATAGCACCAAGTCCATCTGGATTAAAGAATGCTGCAAGATCTTCAGCCTTTCCTCCCTGTGCACCATATCCAGGAACAAGGATATATGCCTTAGGCATAACCTTTCTTAATGTCTTGCCCATCTCTGGATATGTAGCACCTACAACTGCTCCTACATTGCTGTATGTATCACCCATACACTGGCTTCCCCATTCATCAACCTTTGCACCAACATGCTCATAAAGTGGCTTGCCGTCAATAAGCTGATCCTGAAACTCTCCACTTGATGGGTTAGAAGTCTTAACAAGTATAAATATACCCTTATTCTCTTCCTGACATATCTTTATGAATGGATTAATACCATCTGAACCAAGATATGGATTAACTGTTGCGAAATCTTCATCGAAAGGAGTTAAAAGCTTAGAGCCTACCTTAACCTTTCCAAGGTGTGCTACAGCATATGCTTCTGATGTTGAACCAATATCGCCTCTCTTAACATCACCTATTACAACCATATCCTTTTCGTGGCAATAATCAACTGTTTTCTTAAACACCTTAAGACCTTCTATGCCAAACTGTTCATACATGGCAATCTGTGGCTTAACTGCTGGAACTATATCATATATATTATCAATGATAGACTTATTAAACTGCCATATAGCCTCTGCTGCTCCCTCTAAAGTTTCTCCATACTGCTCAAATGCTGCTGCCTGAACATGCTCAGGAATAAACTTCATCATAGGATCAAGTCCAACAACTACTGGTGCATTAGTTTTTACAATCTTATCTACTAACTTGTTTATCATGTGATAACAATCTCCTTTTTATTTCTTTTTAGTTTTTAAAATGTTTCTTAGCTGTACGCTCACATTATTCTACAACTTTGGAACATCTTTATCAATAATAACTTCTGTTCCATTGTTATTAGAATATACAACCTTTCCTGAAACTATAGTATATCTTACCTGCCCTGATACCTTCTTTCCATCAAAAGGGGTATTATGTCCTTTAGATGCAAATGTATTGCTGTCTATAACATACTCCTTATCCGGGTCTATTATGGTAATATCTGCAGTTTTTCCTGGAAGAAGTGTACCTTTGTCTATTCCTATAATCTTAGCTGGCGTGTAACTCATCCTCTCTGCCATCTGAAGCGGTGTAAGCACGCCCTTCTTAACAAGCTCTGTTATTGTAAGTGCTACTGATGTTTCAAGTCCTGTTATGCCAAATGGTGCATCTACAAAGCCTCTCTCCTTCTCCGTCTTATGATGAGGTGCATGATCTGTTGCTATACAATCTATAACTCCGCTCTTAAGTCCTTCTATAAGCTTATCAACATCTTTTCTTGTACGAAGTGGCGGATTCATCTTATAGTTAGCATCATCCTCTGTTATAGCATCTTCTGTAAGTGTAAAATGGTGTGGCGTAACCTCAGCTGTTATATCCATGCCTTCCTTTTTGGCATCAGCTATCATGCGTACACTATCCTCTGTAGAACAATGGCATAAGTGAAGCTTAGCACCTGTGTTTTTTGCAAGAAGTATATCTCTTGCAACAATTATATCCTCAACTGCATTCATGATTCCATAGAAACCTAATTCTCTTGCATGATTACCAGCATTCATGACACCACGTGCTGCAAGATTCTTATCCTCACAATGTGCAAACACTGGAATATCAACTTCTGCTGCAAGTCTCATAGCCTGTCTTGCTACTCTTGCATTCATAACTGATTTTCCATCCTCACTTACAGCTACCGCACCTGCCTCTTTAAGATTCTCAAAATCTGTTAGATACTCTCCATCCTGACCTGCAGTTATAGCTGCTATAGGAAGAATATTAATATCAGTAACCTCTTCTGCCTTATTCCTGATATACTCTATCATCTCTACACTATCTATAACAGGCTTAGTATTTGGCATAGGGCATACAGTTGTAAAACCGCCTCTTGCTGCTGCTCTTGCACCTGTTCTTATAGTTTCCTTATGTTCAAAGCCAGGTTCCCTGAAATGCACATGAATATCTATAAGACCTGGCATGACAAAACAGCCTTTAGCATCTATTATGCTATCTGCTGCATCATCAATATCTTTAGCAGTCTTTTCAATTATACCATCTGTTACAAGAAGATCCTTAACTTCATCTGTATTGCTTGCAGGATCAATAATTCTACCATTCTTTATCAGCATTTTCATAATCAATTTCCCCCCTAAAGTTTAGTTTTTCAAATTCATATGCAGGCACTGGCTTTCCATAATAAAAGCCTTGTATATAGTCTACTCCCAGTTCCTTTAGTATGTTAAGCTGTGCTTCATTCTCAACTCCTTCTACAATAATATCTGTATCAATCGTATCTGAAAGTTCAACTATGAGCTTTATAAATGCCTGTGCATATTCGTCCTCCACTATATCATCTATAAATGTCTTATCCACTTTTATAATATCAAGCGGAAGCTGTTTTATATAATTCAGCGATGAATAGCCAGTTCCAAAGTCATCAAGTGCAATTCTTGGTCCTAGTTTCTTGATTCCTTTTATTATGTCAAGAACCCTGTCCATATCATTGATAGCAAAGCTTTCTGTTATCTCAAGAACTATGTTTTTGGGATTTACCCCTGTTTTCTTTAATATACGCGCCACAGTTTCAGCAACATCCTTCTGAAGCAGCTGCACTACCGAAAGATTAACATTGATATGGAAATCAGGTATGCCATGCTCATTCCAGTATCTGCACTGTCTACAAGCTTCTTCGAGTACATAATCACCTATTGATGTTATAAGTCCGAGATACTCCGCAAGTGGTATAAAATCACCAGGCCCCATAAAACCTAATGCCTTGCTGTCCCATCTTACAAGTGCCTCACATGATGAACATTCACCTGTTCTTACATCAACTACCGGCTGATAGAATACCACAAATTCTTCTATTCCTGATGTTACAGCCTGCCTCATGCTATTCTCTATATCAAGTCTTCTTGCTGTATTCAGCTTACTACAGCTGTCATAAAATGTATAACCATTCTTTCCATTTTTCTTGGACTCATACATTGCTATATCAGCAAGTCTTATAATCTCATGTACATCTTTGCTATCATCTGGGAATACTGCAATACCCATACTCATAGTACAGAAATATTCTGTTTCCATAAGATACCATGGCTTATTAAACATATCCTTTACCTTGTTTGCTATACGCTCAAGCTCACTGAACATATCAGGCATAACTATGGCAACGAACTCATCTCCTCCCATACGGTAACACTTACCACGAAGTCCAACTATACTCTGAAGCCCTGCTGCTATCTGCTGCAGAAGGACATCCCCGTACTGATGTCCAAGTCCATCATTAATATGCTTGAAATCATCAAGATCTATAAACATAAGTGCGCCCTTCACACCATCTTTAACAGACTGCTTGATGATTTTTTTAAGATCAGACTCACACTTCATACGATTATAAAGTCCTGTGAGAAAATCGTTATGAGCCTGAAACTCTATCTTTTGCTGGCTCTTCTTTTTTTGTGTTATATCCGATGCAGTGCATACTATAACTTCACTTCCATCTATCCACAAAAGATTAGTAAATCTTATTTCAAACCACAAACCTGATTCCGCACTATATTTCTCAATAGGACGGATATATGGCTTAACATAATCTGTACCATCATCCTCATCATAAGCTTTCTTTCTGTCAAGATAAGACTTGTACTCTTCTGATGACATAAGCTCCTGCATACACTCTTTAATCGCATTCTGAATCTCTTTTGACTCTGCTGCAACCTTGTTAGAAAACAGGATACCAGCTGAATTTCTGTCACATACTATAATACCTGAACCTATATTGTTAAGAATATCCTTAAGAACCTCATATGAAGATAACAGAGAATGATTCGTAACTCTCATCTGTGCTGTGCTCTGTATAACTGATACTATACTATGTATAAATCCATCAATTTCTTCCATAGTTTTGTCTTTTATTCCACTTATAACAACATACATAGCCTTAATCCCATTAATCTTAATCGGGATAATGCACCCCCCTGCATCAGGGTATGTACCTTTTCCAGCACTTTTTTCCAACTCTTCCAGCGAATATTCTCCATTCTCAACGCGCTCTATAAGCGCACAGGTTTTCCCCACCGTTGCAATATAATCAAGTATATCCTTATCTGAATTCTCCTGTATCACTGCCATATACTCTGCCTGAATATACGCATTAGCTTTTTGTAATATAACCTCAACTATATTCTGAAATGTATCTTTTGACTCCAGGCTTTCTATCACCGAAGATAACACTTCATACTTATCAATACAATTACCCAAAACTTGCCTCCTGGATTGTTTTACATACAGTAATTATATAATATTTATACTTATTTGGGAACTGTTTTCTGACATTTTAAGAGAGATTATTTTGTTGATTTTTACGTTAGCTGGATTTTAATTTTTGATTTTATTTTTTTAATTTTTGATTTATTGTTTTATACATCCTTATATGATATGATTAAATGAATCATGTGTTTTAATCATTTAATAAATACATATGATAACACAAACAGGAGACATTAGGATTATATGAATAATATTTATAAGTACAATACCACACTTAAAGCTTCCGGAAGCGACTATAAAAAGATTGTATTCTGGAATCGTTTCTTAAGAAATCCCATAGAACTTATACTTACATGGATACCAGCTGCCATATCACTTGTTATGCTGATACTTGGTAAGTACAATTCATTTTTACTGATTATATATGCGATATGCTGGTTTTATCCTATATATATATTTGCATTCCAGTTTAAGAACAGCGTAAACTACCACTTAAAACACAGAGATTCATCTGAAGATGCACCATGCACCATTACACTTATGGACTCTGCCATATTAGCTGATATTCCTGATCATAATCTTGTATACACATATGAATGGGAACAGTTCACAACAGTTTACTTCCTGTATGGCTATTATATGTTATTTGCTGAAAAAAAGATGATTGTTATGCTTAACACAAAGGATATGCCAGAAGATATTAAAACAATTACTGGACAGTTTATCAAAGAACATGTAGATCTTAATAAGTGTAAGTTAGCATATTAACTATGGCTTCATCATGAATCCTGCAATATTATGTTTTCACCTACACTATCAATCTTTTCCTCACCTCACTGAACAAATAGAAGCAATCCGCCTAACATCATGATTACCATACCGATAAAAGCAAAATATCGTGCCAGAAGAACGAGTCTTCTGGCACGATATTTTGTGATAACATGTATCACTAATAATACATATTAAGCAGCTCAAATCACTAATTATTTAGCATCGGGCTGTGCATTTAATGACTTAAGTGCTGCATCAACCTTAGAACCAACTGTATTTGTATACTGTTTCATAGCTTCTTCAACAGTCCATTCGCCTCTGGCTACCTTATCAACTACTGTATATCTCTCTGTATTGATATCACCGATAAGCTTACCAACTTCTTCTGTCATAGCAGGAGGATCAATTAACTGAGAGTTCTTGAAGAACATTTCTGCACACTCTGTAACCTTATCTGGCTGTTCTGCCTTTCCTGGATCCTTTCCGTTAGAGAATCCTGCAAGAACAAGGTTGCAGTCAAGATGAGCCTTAGAGTACTTTGACTTAGGGTTAGACTTAGTAGGAAGGAATTCGAATGAACCATCATCCTTTACGTTGTAGTAATATCCTTTAGGACCATATTCCCAAAGTGTCTGGATATCGCCACCATCTAACATCTTATCAATGAAGTACTTAAAGATTCCTTCTGCCTTTCCTGTTTCACCTGCATGAGATGTAATACACCATGATGGTGAAAGTCTTTCTGCATACTTACCAAGCTCCTTAATTGGAAGGAGAGCAACGAGTGAGCCATCAAGACCAGATGAAGTTATTTCGCTCTTTAACTTATCAATCCATGTTCCAGCCCAGTATGTAAATACACCTGATTCTGTCTTAATATCTGATGACTTGAAGTCGTTACGTGATGTAAATGTTGTCTTTGTACTTGATTCCTTATTGATAAGTCCATCCTTAACAGCGTTCTGGATTCTCTGAAGAGCATCCTTCATTTCCTTTGCTGAGAAACCATCTACATACTTGCCCTGAGCCTGATCATAGTAGAATGTAAACTGTGCATTCTGATAGAATTCAGGAAGATAGTTTGTATAAGGTACTTCCTTTGAATAGAAACCAGGAGCTGAAATTACATAATCAACGCCCTTAGCTTCCTTCATCTTCTTAAGCATCGTATAGTATTCATCATATGTCATCTGCTTCTGAAGATCTGCCTTTGTATAACCAGCAGCTGTTGCCCAGGCTTCCTTTACATATGTACAGCATCCGTTACCACGCGCAGGTACGAAACCGTAAAGAGCTTTCTCCCCATCAACGCCTTTAACATAGTTAGCCTCCATGATCTTTTCTGCATCTGAAACAAGTCTTCCTGATGCCTTTGTTGCTGAATTGTTCCAAGCATCTGTCATATCCCAGAGAAGACCCTGGCTGGCATAAAGTGCTAAGTAGTCAGATGAAAGAATGATAACATCTGGCATAGCGCTTGCATCGAGCATTGAGTTAGCTACTGCATCATAGTATGAGTTGTGGTCTGGACGAACTACTGTGAAGTCAAGGCCTGTTAATTCCTTGAGCTGTTCATCAAACTTGTCACCCCAATCTGCCATCTTAGGAACTGTACCATCAACCATAACAGTGAAAGCTTCTGGCTTTTCTACGCTTGCCCAATCTACTGTTGATTTGCTTTCTGTTGAAGCATTGTTGTTTCCACATGCAACAAGCCCCATTACTGAAGTAAGTGTTAAACCTACAGCAGTAAGTTTTTTAACTGTCTTTCTCATAAACTTATAAACCTCCCTATTGGTTCTTGTGGGGAACGCCCCACTTAATATGTTTCTAACATTGATATATATTACCATTTTTGTAATCTTTTAACAATACTTTATAAACAATTTACTTCAACAATTCACTTAACTTTATAAACTATTTTGCTGAAAAAAGAGAATTGTTATGCTTAACGCAAAAGATATGCCAGAAGATATTAAAGCAATTACTGGATAGTTTATCAAAGAACACGTAGACCTTAATAAGTGTAAGATAGCCTATTAACTATTATTAGTATAAAGCATTTTTAACTGTACACAGAATAAAAAAGAGCCGTGTCACGGCTCTTTTTATATTGGGATTACGACACTTTCTGCAATCATCACATTCTATCGGCTATTTATGAATTCCTTCTTCTTCAATCTGACTATAAGACTTGTGACAAGCAGCATCGCTATACACACAGCTATCGGCATAAGAATATTTTTTCCTAATAATATCCCCTTTTTATATACAGAATAAGTCATCACATACTTACGCCATAGAAGACCAGTGCTTATAGCACCATCGGCATCATAATATTCAACGCTCACTATAACCATAGCTGCAAGATAGCCAGCCCATTTCTTATCCGTTATCCACCATACCGCAAGCATAATCAGTCCCATAACGAATATAACTGCAAATGCCTGTAATATAAAAACTGCACTTATAAGTGCAAATGAAGGTGCTGCCTCACATGGCATATGTATGGCTTTATAACATGTACTTGCCTCATCTTCCCAGTTATATATCTTTCGTTTTATACATATGCCTGCTATAGTTGTTGCTATATATATGTATACAGCGATGACTGCACTAAGTATTGCAAGGTCCTTCACACATCTTTTCCATATACTATATATATGTTTATGCCTCGTAATCATCATTACTGAAAAATTATATCTCTGTACATACAATATATAAAACAATGAACATATTGTAAGCAGTCTGCTCACATAATATATGCCAATGCCTATATACACATCATACAGGCATGCTTCTGTATCAGACGGAATACCCAGCCCTCTTAATATTGTATTAGGCAGCAGTATAGTTATAACAACAAGCATTACTATGGACATTCCCTTGTCATTGACACTCAGTAATTCCCTTATCTTTCTCATACCTTTTCAGCTCCATGTAATATAATCGCCTTATGTACCGGATATAATGCCATATCAAAGTAAAAGTCTGACTTTATAAATCTTGCCCTGCGTTCCTGTCTTACCAGACCATCAGACATACCAAAGCGTATAGCAAATGTTTTAGTTTCCTCTGGTTTTAATATAGTATCTCCTTCTTCATCTACTGCATATATCATTCCCTGATTATCATATCCTATAGGATATGCCACAAGCTCTACATTGGGTACAAAATCAGCTGCCAGATTGACATTCTCCTCTTTTTTGTTTGTAACATCAAAAACAATGACCAATCCATCATTATCGCTTCTCATCTTTTCCGGCATATTTTTCTTATCAACAATATCATTCATATTGCCAAAATAAAGATTAGCTACGCATATTTCTAATCCATTATGCTCTACAACGTCCCCTGCTTCATAGTACTCCTCAACTGGAGCAGGCAGTCTTGTGTTTGCATTTCTGTAAGCTAATATAAACACTATAACCAAAACAAGTGCCACACATAATAATATGCCATACTTTACTTTTTTATTTTTAAAATGTATCATTCTTCAACCCCCGCCATATATACAAAACAACATCGAGTACAACTATCATCACCATAAACAAAACATAACTTTCCCAATAATTAGGAGCCATCTGGCTCATACTAAACAGCCTGTATGGAGCAATCGCTCTTACTTTCACATACGGAAACCAGCTTGAAGCCGCATTCAGGAATTCACATAGCACTACTGGAAAAAGTAATACTATAAATGTATTATTCACCCATAAAGATACCATAAGCGAAACAGTCGCCAGTAATCCACCACATATAAACTGCAATATAAAGTACAACAGATAATATACATAAGGATGCGTAAATAATATATTACTCCACATAGAATTAGCCGAATAACAAAATGTATTATTATTCCATATCATAGAAGGAAGCAGCATGGCTGTTGCTAAAAGATTAACAAGCAATGGAAGAACTGCCACTATTCCACCTGTCGTAAATACTGCGGTAAACTTGGCTATAAGGTAATTAATCTTTTTCGTTCTGCAATAATAATTTCTTATAATTCCTGTACGCCTGTCCGTATAATATGTAGCTGCATATGGCAGAACTACCATTATCGGAAGTAATCTTATATACAACGTATAATAAACATTAAAACTTCCACCTATCCACGTATAAATAACGGTATATGGAAGAGTCAGGCTTCCATATTCAAAAAACTCCAGCGGATTAAGTGCATTATGCAGCCCCACTTTGACAAACTGCACTGTAACTATTATCATTCCTATAATAAGAGCAACCTTAAAAGCTGCTCCTTTTAGTGCCCTCTCCATTTCAATCTTTAGCATCTGTTTCATTCTATCAACCTCCAAGCCACATACATTATTACATACAGAATATTAACTACTTACTTAAGCTTGTCTGAATATGTAAAATCAAGCTTTAGTAATTTATCTTCATTCCATATTTCTGGACTACCTGTTTTAGCATCACTTCCGTGATTAGTTCCTATGTATATATCATTATCAAGCATTAATCCATCTGTTTCTACATCCTCATACACATATTTATATCCTGTTACATTCTTCCCTCTATATCTTGTAACTTTATACTTCTCCACAAAACATAATAAAATAATTTCTCTGCTTTCTTTTGCTTTTATTGTTGCCCTGCAAAATTCATGTTCTCCCCATCCATCAGGTTTTATAAAGAACCCCTTAAAATTATTATCATGTATAGTATTATATTGCAGGTTATTATTATCATATTTTATATCATAAAAATTAAAATCACTTGTTAAAAACTGACTATCTTCATTCCCTGTATTAGTTATATTAAGTCTGAATATAATCATTTGCCAATCTATCCCTTTGGGACTACTACATATATTAGCAGCTTCATCTATATACTCATTTTTCTTCATTTTATTTAAGAATATTATTAACTGTTCTATGCTTTCACTATCCTCATATAAATATACATCCGTAAAATCATTTGTAACATATGCTTCCTCTATTTTACATTCAAGTTTATTCTTATTACTAGTTTCATTTATTGTATCATCCATATTTACCATCGGCGGTATATCTACCCCTTCAGGTATAGTATAATACTTATTATCATCATGCCATTTAGACTCCTTATTATCAACAACTACTGTTGTTTTCTTTTCATCCTCTATATCTGCCATTGAATATACATCATCTATATCAGTTAATCTGCATCCAGTAAGTGAAGCTAAGATTGTAATGCTTATCATAATAATTGCGCTTTTTTTCTTCATAAACTCATTCTTCCCCCTATCCTTTTCTCTTTATAATTCAATCGGTTGGGAATTATTATCCCCAACCGATTAAGAAGTAAGCTTTACTTCTTTTACTCTTTCAAGCTTCTGATTTAATCATCAGTAACCCCCTTGTTAATAAGTAACTTTATAGAACCGGTTCCGTTGTATTTATTCTACCACACAAAAACATCTATTTTTTCAATTTGTAATATTTGGTAGGTTTTGTTGTAATATTTGGTCAATAAATGTTATTTTTCAGTATATTTAATCCAATTTTATATACTTTATTTCATATTTTTATATGTATAATATATGTAATTAACACAAAAATACCAGCCCTTTCAACATCAGATACTTCCCCTGACATCCCTAGGCTGGTATATAAAATATATCCCTATACTTACATTCTCATATTCCTTACTCCGACCGACACACTTGTTACATACTCATATTCTGTTTTTTTGACATCATACATTCCATCATATTTCTTTATTATCTTCCTGACACTGCCTATACCTCTGCCGTGATTTTTATAATAATCTATGTTTCTGGCTTCCGGCGTGTTTATATAATTATTCTTTATAATAAATACTATATTATCTGCGTGGCATATAAGCTTAATATCTATATATGCATCCATATTATTCTGAAGTACACGGCTTACAGCATGTTTGCTGTTATCTATAAGGTTGCCTATAATCACGCCAAGGTCACTATAATCAACATCCAGCTCCTCTGGCACTTTCACGTCATAGGTTATATTTACACCTTCTGGCACTTCTGATAACTTATATGACAATATACTGTTGACCCTTAAGTTCGTACAGTACTTTGGCTGCCCGGCTGTGTTAATATTATCAAGTATATTATCAAGTTCTTTTTCGGCTTCATCATAATCCCTTAACTGTATGGCATAACTGAGCGTATTCAGTCTGTTCTTAAGGTCGTGTCTTATGTCCTTAAGCTCCTCCTGTGCCTCTTTGATATTACCATACAGCCTGTTATTCGTGTCTATCTGTATCTTAAGAATATCTTCCTCATAGCTATGGCGTGCGCCTGTGTCTATCTCTACCATACTTATGCATACAATATCCTTGGCTATGCATATCACAATCATAAGTATTACATATATCACATATCTGTCATTTATCTGCTGCGGCATTAACTTATACACCAGCATAAGAATTATATTCTGTGCAACAACCGTCATTATAACAGCTATATCTGTAATCCTGCCTATGCTTACTTTTCTATAATTGTTATATCTGATAAATGCAAACAACATTATTATACTTACAAATATAATAAATGGAATTATATAAATCGATGCTGTTTCCTCTGTATACACTATGCTGTTACGTTTTATGCTCCATATGACTTTAATGACAACTGATATATTAATAAGCATATTTACATATATAAGTACTGCCGATATATTTTTATACAGCAGAGGAATGTCCGATATATTCAATATAATAAGAATAAGCGCAAGTACAGCACACAATATATAATCATCATATAATATAAGTCTGTACAGGCTCACACTTATCGCTGCCATTATTATTATGCTTTTTAACAGCTGCTTTGTATCAATAGCTATCAGCCATCTTATGTTATGACGTATTCCTGCCTGTGTACTATTATCTGTATCATATTCGCCTGTATATTTCAGGGACTTGATAAAGCTTCTATATATTATGTATTCAGTTATTCCAAGAAGTATAAACCAATATTCCCACACCATCAGTACTCTCCACGCTTATGTTACAGACACGTATTTATTAAAGCCATCAACGAATTCCCTGCCGTAACGTCTTGCTATCGAAACCGGTACTTCCTCGCTTTCACGCCCTGTCTTATACCATACCATATCTGACTTTATTCTTGATATATACTTATAGTTTATAATTATCGAACTGCCTGCCATTCCAAACATATCAGAAGGGAATTCTTCTTTGATATCCTTTATCTTTCCATATGTCCTGTATTCTTTACCAGATGTTACGATATTAATATACCGCATATCTGAATATATGCACACTATATCATTATAGTCTATCCTGTATACAGACTTTCCTATATGAAATATGAACTTGCTGCCATCACCTATATACAACTCGTTAATCTCGCTGAGTATCATACTAAGACGTTCTTCACCTGCCGGCTTTACTATGTAGTTAAATGCATGTACATCAAATGCTTTCTGCATATAATCCGTATGGCTTGTTATAAATACTATAACAGCCTTCTTATATCCCGCCTTTATCCACTTTGCAAGACTTATTCCATTATCATCGCCAAGCTCTATATCAAGAAAATACACATCATATGATATATTCTTATCATTAAGTTCTTCTTTCATATCCTCTGCACAGTTATATACATCTGTTTCTGCTTTTATTCCAAGCTTATCCGCTGTCTTATCAAGAAGCCTGACAAACATATCTGCCTGTACACTATCATCTTCGCACAATGCTATCCTCATACAATTCTACTCCTCATCAATGCAGCTTATGCCAGCACTTTAATCAGTACTGACAGACCCGCATTTAACTAACGAGCAAGCCAGCCTCCATCAACTGCAAGTGTGAAACCATTAACATAGTCTGATGCCTTAGAAGCAAGGTATACTACAGCACCTTCCATATCCTCTGGTGTTCCCCATCTTCCAGCAGGTATTCTATCTAGAATCGCCTCACTTCTGTCAGCATCATCTCTTAACTGGGCTGTATTGTTAGTAGCCATATAACCTGGTGCAATTCCATTTACATTGATGTTATACTTTGCCCATTCATTAGCCATGGCTCTTGTAAGACCTATAACAGCACTCTTACTTGCTGTATATGAAGGTACTCTTATTCCGCCCTGATATGAAAGCATAGAGCATACATTGATAATCTTGCCGCCTTCACCCTGCTTTATAAGCTGCTTTGCAAATGCCTGACTTAAGAAGAATACCATCTTTTCATTTACCTGTATGACTGAATCCCAATTTTCCTCTGTGAAATCTATAGCATCCTGTCTTTTGATAAGACCTGCATTATTAACAAGTATATCAACTCTTCCGTATACATCCATAGCAGCTGTCATAACCTTAGATATAGAATTCATGTCTGAAAGATCAGCTAATACTTCGGTAAATATACCACCATCTGCCTCTATTTTAGCTTTAGTTTCTTCGCATGAACGTCTTGCAACTCCAAGCACCTTAGCTCCTGCCTGTGCAAGCGCAATACACATTCCCTGTCCAAGTCCTGTATTGGCACCCGTAACAACTGCCACCTTATTATCTAACTTAAATAAATCTAATATCATATACTCTCTCTTTCCTTATATTTCCTGTTATCTGCTGCATTAATTCTGAAATAAATCTTCAATAAATAACAACTAAACAATGCTCATTGCAGTTAGTTAAATCCTATCAGCTTATTCATAACCTTATATCCTGTCTTGGATATTCCTCTTCCTATACGTCCGGGAATATTAACTGTACTTCCTAAAAGACTATATCTTAGTTCCTTATAGAGCTGCTTATCTGTGTCTTTAACATACCTCCAGAGTTCCTTCTTTTTGTTAAGATTCTCCTCTGTTCCGGATATTATTAAGAATATTGATGAAACCTCCATCATAATTCTTAAATATGTTCTCATATATTTTCTACATTTCTCATTCTCTGGTTTCTCAGAAAGATATGAATCTATAAGCCTTCTTGTAACTCTTAACTGCTGATCTATTCTTGATATCATAACCTTTTCGTTAACTGACTGGTCATCACGTCCTATGAAATATCTGTAGAAATTAGTATTAATGTAATACATTTTCTTAACATAAGGTAGCGGTTCAAACACAAACACATTATCCACGTAAAATGTATGCTTTGGAAGTTCTAATCCACAATCTTTAATAAGCTGTGTCCTATATATAACTGAATGCATAAGTATGTACTGGTCAACTTTAAAATGCCCCATATCATCCCATCCAAACATCTTATCAACTGGGAGTGCGTTCTCATAATGAATAACTTTTTTTCTTTTAGCACCTACTTTTTCATATACATAGTTAGCTATAACCATATCAGGAAGGTCATCTTTTTCTACGAATTCCTTAAGCTTTGTAAGTATTTTTCTATAACTTTTTATGTCTACCCAGTCATCACTATCAACTACCTTAAAGAACACTCCTGTAGCATTGGCAAGTCCTGTGTTAACAGCCTGACCATGCCCACCATTCTCCTGGTGAACAGCTTTAACGATGCCTGGATACTGTTCTTCATACTTTTTAGCTATTTCTAAAGTGTTATCCTTCGTAGAACCATCATCCACTATGATAACCTCAATATCATCCCCTCCTGCAAGGCATGATTTAATACATTTTTCCATATATTCTGCTGAGTTATAACATGGAATTGCAAATGATAATAACTTCATATGTATAATCTCTCCTATTTAATTTCAAAAAAATCGTTTCGCTTCTTCCTCATGTTTGTGCGGGTCGAAAATGTTGCCGCTTTTTCGTGCAAGCACGAACAGCGGCCACACTTTCGACCCTGGGGTATCACATGCGGTCTGGACACTTGATGCCAAGAAGGTCTGTGCATGTTTCAAGAATATTTTTTGTAAGTGTAATAAGTGCTATATAACCCTTTTTCTGTTCTTCGTTCTCTTCTGCAAGTATCTTCGTATTATGATAGAAGCCATTGAATGCATTAGATACTTCATATATGTACTGACATATTCTATGTGGTGCATTATCTTTGTATGCACTTTCTATCACATCTGAAAACTTAATAAGTGACAATGCAAGCGTTTTTTCTGAAGCTTCTTTTGCAGGTAGTATATTAATATTTTCAGTACTTCCACCATTTCCCTTGTATTTTGCAAGTATAGACTTTATTCTTACGATTGTATACAGAATATAAGGACCTGTATTTCCCTCAAAAGAAGCAAATCTGTCTATATCAAAAACATAATCCTTTGATGCCTGGTTAGAAAGATCTCCATACTTAAGTGCAGCAAGCCCTACTATCTTTGATGTTTCTTCTGCTTCTTCATCAGATACTGAACGATTTTCCTTTATCTTGTTAAGTACTGCATTATCAATATCAGCAATAAGATGCTCTAATCTCATAACACCGCCTGAACGTGTCTTAAATGGCTTGCCATCCTTTCCATTCATAGTTCCAAATCCGACAAATGTCATATTAACATCAGGTCTTACGATGCCTGCTTTCTTTGCGGTTCTGAATACCTGTGTAAAGTGAAGCTCCTGTCTTTTATCTGCAAGATATATATATGTGTCCGGCTTATAAAGTTTTTCTCTTTCTACTATAGTTGCAAGGTCCGATGTAGCATAAAGTGCCGCACCGTCTGACTTTCTTACGATACATGGAGGCAGTTCTTTAGTATCTGTATCTTCTGCTATATCTACAACAGTAGCCCCCTGGCTTTCATATGCTATACCATCATCAACCATCTTATCTACCATTTCATCTATATATGGCTGTGCATCACTTTCACCTTTCCAAAGATCAAAGGATACATTAAGATTATCATAATTCTTCTTCAGATCTTTCTTTGAAACCGTCATAATATGATTCCAAATAGCTCTGCATGCCTTATCACCATTTTGAAGCTTAAGTGTTGCCTCGTGCGCCCTTTTAGCAAAAGCTTCATCCTCCTTGGACTTAGCACTTGCTGCTGGATATATCTCCTCCAGCTCTGCTATTGTAAATGGTGCTTCTTTAGGATATTCACCTGTAAATGAAGCATCAAAATATGGCAGTTCCGGCTTTCTATCCCTTAATTCTTCTATAATAAGTCCCATCTGAAGTCCCCAGTCACCAAGATGCACATCACCTATTGTCCTGTTGCCAACAAATCTGTTAATTCTTTTAACGCTTTCACCGATGACAGCTGATCTTAAATGACCTACATGAAGTGGCTTAGCCGCATTAGCACCACCAAAATCTACAATAACAGTCTTAACCTGTTCATTGTTCTGATAACCATACTTATCAGAAGCTGCCATATCATTCATATAACCAGCAAGATATTCAGGACTAATCTTTATATTGATAAAGCCCGGTTTAACACTTTCAACAGATGAGAAAAGTCTGTTATCTGCAAGCTTAAAAACAACTTCATCTGCTATCATAAAAGGTGCCTTTTTATATGCCTTTGCTGCTGCCATAGCACCATTACACTGATACTCACATAAGTCTGGCCTGTTAGATACTGTTATCCTTGCATAATCTTTAGAATATCCACATTCCTCAAACGCTTTCTGGAATTGTTCTGTCATAAGTTCTATTATGGTCTTCATATAATCTCCACTCCTGATTTTATTTGCTTTTCAGTTGTTATATCACCTGATGCATATATAATAAATATAAAAAGGGAGCTGTTGCACTAAGTTGATTATATATTGATATATAAACTACTTACGTTGCGACAGCTTCCATATAAAACACTACTACATCACTGCTCAGTTTTAGGTTTTCAACTATTCTGAACAATAATATATAAAGCTGTATTTAGTTTAGTATAAGACACTTTCAAGAAAAAGTCCATAGCTCTCAGCTGGAAGTGACATAACAACATCCCTTCCATCAAGTGCAGCTTCTATATCTGAGGTCTTCTTTAATCCGTTACCAACATCAAGAAGCATGCCTATCATATATCTTGCCATATTATGAAGAAAATCATCAGCTGTTATTGTAATATTGCATTTATCACCTTCTACATCTATATCTACTGACTTGACATTCTTTACTGTAGACTTGCTCTTTTTAGCAGTTGTAAATGCTTTAAAGTCATGACTTCCGATAAAATACTGTGCCGCTGTTCTCATGGCTGATATATCTGGCACATCGAATGTATGATATGCATATTTTCTTGTAAACACATCTGCTACATTAGCCATATCAAGCTTGTATACATATGTTTTTCCCTTTGCATTCAACTGGCTATGAAATCTTTCATCAACTTCTTCAACACGATTGATTGCAATATCTCTTGGAAGGTACCTGTTAAGATAATTCTTAATCTCAATAGCCTGATACCTGTCATTTAACTTAAAGTTAGCTGTTTGTGCAAGTGCATGAACACCCTTTTCTGTCCTGCAGCCAACATATATATCTATATCCTCGCCAGTCATTTTTTTAATTATTTCTTTAATCTTAACTTCTATCGTATTGGATGATGAATCTTTACCCAGACGCTGCCATCCATCATATCTGCCACCATCATATTGAATCTGTAACTTATAATTATACATTATTCTTCCATAACCTTTTCAACTGTATTAACGATAACATCCATCTCAAAAGGCTTCTGTATAAAATCAGCTGCACCCATCTTAAGCGCCTCTATCATATTAGCCTTTTGTCCCGCTGCTGTAACCATGATAACCTTAGCATCCGGATCGTCATCTATTATTTCTTTAACTGCATCAATTCCACCAAGCTTTGGCATTGTAATATCCATTGTTGTAATATCAGGTCTGTATATTTTAAATTTTTCAACACCCTCTGCACCATCTACTGCTTCTGCAACTATCTCATGTCCTGCCTGTTCAAGCATATTTCTTAAGAATTTCCTTGATGTCTTAGAATCATCTACTATCAATATTCTAGCCATAATCGTCCTCCGTTCCCACTTTATAATCTGGTATATGCTTACACCTTAAACTTCCAGCTTAATCTTATCATCTGCCACCATAATCAGATTAAATCTATGGCCCTTCATTGAAAATGTAACTACATACATTCCATTATCTGCCTTAATCTGTGTATCCTTATAAAATACTGGTGGATGCAATGCAACTTCTATGTCTTCATAGCTGAGCTTTGTTGCATACGCACCATTAATCACGTTAATAAGCTCACATATTGAATCATAAGCATCTGAATCAAACTCACTCAGCTCTTCCTGTGAAAATACTGATGCAACACATAAAAGATCGTCATCATCTCCCGCTATGCCAAGAAATACATCTATATCTCCGTCCATAAGCTGGCAGCCTACAAACTTTCCCTCGTACTCCTTTTGATATATAATTCTTTCCAGTTCCATATCACTACCTATAAACTGAGTAAATATCTTAAGTACACTCTGCATCTGCTTGTTGTAGTATTCTGTGTTCATATCAAGAAATGTTGTAACCATATCATCTATGTTACCTTCTTTGATAACCTTCAGTTCACTATCAGTAAAAACAGTTCCAGCGTGATTTTTGGCAATATATTTGTTAATCATCTTGTCCCGCATATCATCGCTCTCCTCATATCTGATTATCTGTCAATTATAATTTTTTCGATTCATTTAACTTTTAATTCATTATACATCATTAAGATACAAGTTAGCAATCACTTATTTTATTTAATTGATTGAAAATTGATATATTACTTGCTGTTTTCTGTTATTTTAGAAAAAACTTCACGTTCTTAACTACTACACATAATAAAACCGGCACAGCTAGTCACACTTTTGCCATGCCGGAAACTTATTTTACACTTTAAATATGATAAGAGGTTACTTTTAACCCTTATATCAATTATATTATTTAAGCATTCTCAACAGAATAGTTAGGAGCTTCTTTAGTAATATGAATGTCATGTGGATGACTTTCTCTTAAAGCTGCAGATGACATCTTTATAAACTTAGCTGTCTCCTGAAGTACTGGAATAGTCTGTGCTCCACAGTAACCCATACCTGAACGGAGTCCTCCCATAAGCTGGAATATAGTATCCTCAACAAGTCCTTTATATGCAACTCGTCCTTCAACACCTTCTGGAACAAGTTTCTTTGCATCTGTCTGGAAGTATCTGTCTTTACTACCATTCTCCATAGCTGCAATAGAACCCATACCTCTATAAACCTTATACTTTCTGCCCTGGAATAACTCAAATGAACCAGGAGCTTCGTCACAGCCTGCTAAAAGACTTCCAAGCATACATACATTACCACCTGCTGCTATCGCCTTAACTATATCTCCTGAGAACTTTATACCGCCATCAGCGATAACTGGAATACCATACTTTTTAGCCTCAGCATATGCATCCATAACTGCTGTTACCTGAGGTACACCAATACCGGCAACAACTCTTGTTGTACATATAGAACCCGGTCCGATACCAACCTTAACAGCATCTACACCTGCTTCACATAAAGCTTTTGCAGCAGCTCCTGTAGCTATGTTACCTGCAATAACCTGAAGTTCTGGATATGCAGCCTTGATTTCCTTTAAAGTTGTAATAATATTCTTTGAATGACCATGTGCTGAATCTATAACAATACAGTCAACACTTGCATTAACAAGTGCTTCTACTCTGTCCATAACATTAGAAGTTATACCAACAGCAGCACCTGCAAGAAGTCTTCCCTGTGAATCATGTGCAGATGCAGGATACTTGATAGACTTCTCAATATCCTTGATTGTAATAAGACCTGTCAGCTTGAAATCCTTATCAACAATAGGAAGCTTTTCCTTTCTTGCCTTACCAAGAATCTTCTTAGCTTCTTCAAGTGTGATGCCTTCCTCTGCTGTTACAAGATTCTCACTTGTCATACATTCCTTGATAGGTCTTGAGAAATCCTCTTCGAACTTAAGATCTCTGTTAGTGATTATACCAACAAGCTTCTTGTTCTCATCTACGATAGGTACACCTGATATTCTGAACTTTCCCATAAGCTCGTTAGCTTCTTTTAATGTATTGTCTGGATGTAAGTAAAATGGATCTGTGATAACTCCATTCTCTGATCTCTTTACCTTATCTACCTCTTCTGCCTGCTGCTCAATAGACATATTCTTGTGGATAATACCTATACCACCCTGTCTTGCCATAGCGATTGCCATTCTATGTTCAGTAACTGTGTCCATACCTGCACTCATCAAAGGAATATTAAGCTTAATATTCTTTGTAAGATTAGTTGTTAAATCGATCATATTAGGTGTTACTTCTGAATACTGTGGAACTAATAACACATCGTCAAATGTAATGCCCTCGCCAATAATTGTACCCATTTTCCTTTGTCCTCGCTTTCTTGTTCTTGTAATATGCTTCTAATGCTATGATGTATTATAAAGCGGTGTGTATTAATACTACATCGCTTAACCTGACAACAGATACATCATAGGATTATACAAAAAAATCCGAATACTCAATTCGGACATTTCTGTGTGGAGAAATCTGATAAACGCTCTATCATATTCCTTTTGTTTATAATATTAAGATTGTATCAGAGCATTTTTTAAAAGTCAATAACTTTAAACACATCTTTTTCAACAACATTTTGTATGCTATGAAGAACACGTTCATCAGGATATATAAATACCCTGACTAATTCGTTATGTTCATTATACGCATATATGACAACTGAATCATGATTGCTTGCACCAACTGAATAATCATAAGTCTTAACGTCCATATGGTTCATACGGAGTGCATCCTGCGAATCAGCTCTTGCCACAAGCTTTGCTCTTGAAAGTGTATACACACCACATCTTTTTCTTGCTGATTTTGCCATAATCCTGTCAATCGTAAGCGTATCATCCACTATCGAATACTCAAGCTCTGCATTATAATACTGGAATACTAAAAATGTCATCACCGCAAATAATGCAAGCACAATTATTCCAAATGTTCTTGTCTGTGGTATGGTTGTAGCCGCCACAATACAGCCTATTATAAGCAATGTCTTATAAACAACTGCTGTCTTAGGTGGTTTTACCTTCACTATCTGTTCTACTGCTATATCAAACATAAAGCCTCCTATCTTGTAATACTTCCAATTAATCAAAGTAATTAATTTTCTTCTTAGTGCCTGCTGCTGCCTTAACCTTTACATCTGGTATCTCATAGTCTTCTATATCAATTATATCCTTGCTTTCGTCACACATTATAAGTAATCTGGCAATCATTTTAAGCTTTTCTTTCATTCCGAAGCTTCCACCAACACTATAAGCTGTGCCATTTACTTCATATCTGTTCATAGATGAGAAATATACTGGTCTGTCCTCTTTTGCAACATCTGTATAATCTTTAACATCCAAACACAATAAAGCATCTGCTGCTTCCTCTAACTTGTCTGGGTGCTTAGCTATAACAGAACTGCATATTGTTCCAAGCATATCTGTCTGGTTCTGCTCGTATTTATTGCCATATACGATGAATTTCACAAGTGCTCCACTTCCCTTGCCGCTAACAGAAGAACCTCCTCTTACCTTTACCGCTGGAAGTTCAACCTGTTCTGAACTGAATATTTCCGGGCTTTCACCACATATATTAAGCAGAAGTGCCATTTTCTTTAACTTGTCTACTACTGAATATGATGTTCCAACGCATATATGGCTTCCATTAGCGAATTCAAAGAATTCACAGCTTCTGAAATATGTAGGCATATCTGCCTTACGATTCTTAGGAAGACTATAATCAACATCAGACACGCAGGTCATCCCATTATATGAAGGAAGTTCGTCCACAATATCCTGATGTTTATTAAGAACGTGTGCAAAAAATGTAAGCATCATATCTGACTGATTAAGCTCATACTCCTTGCCATAAAGCGTAAATCTGATATCACCTGTACTTGTAGCCTGTCTTGTTCTGGTGTTATCAGTTATATGAGTGTTATCAGTTATACTGGTATTATCTGTTATACTAGTATTATCAGTTATATTGGTGTTATCTGTTATACTGGTATTATCTGTTATATTGGTGTTATCTACTGCTGTTACAGAATCATCTGCAGCAACACTGTCTATTGCTATGTTATTTTTATCAGCAACACTATCATTGTTGTACTTTTCTTTAAGTTTCTCCAATACATCAATATTAATTTTGTCATTCTTGTCATTCGTAAAATTGTTATACATTAACTGTGCGCAATCACCAGCTGTTCCATATTTCTGAATACTATAGCTTGACTCTTTAAAAATATAACTAAGCATACTTATCGCAACTCTATGTGCTGTATTCAGACCATCTATAGTTGACCTGACATCTTTCTTTAACTTGCTCTTTACTGCAATATTATCTTCCATGACATCTTTAAGGACATTTACTTCCTCTGGAACCATCTTTATTGCCATACTCTGACTTTCTTTTGCAACTGTATTATCATACACTGCATCTTCCATTTTTTGTATTGTAGACATATTATCATCCAAGGCAATATAAAAATTCTCAAGATACCTGCCTTTTTCCATCTTTAAATCCTCTGAACGTGTTACAAGCTGTTCTATAAGGCAGGCATAACTACGGAAATAGCTAATACTAAGAAATGAAATCATAGCAACACAATCAACATCGTATAAGCGCTCCTTAATATTCTGTAACCAGTTCTTAGAAATATTCTCCTGAAGCTCTATATCTATATATACATTAATTCCACGTTTTCTAAGCTCATATACAAAATCATAAACCTTCTCTTTATCCTTACTTGCATAACTTACAAATACATAAGGTTCACCCTTTATCCATCCATCTTCAAGTTTCTTTTTAAGCTCATCAATATCAGCCATTACCATTCCTCCTGCGTGACAACTAAAACCCAATATGAAAGTATTATAACATACCCCTTAACTTTTTTAAATAGAAACAACTATCTATTAATAAGCATAAACCAAGCTCTCCTGACATATATGAATCTGCTCAATCTGCTGCAATTCACTTAATAGCCTTGATAGCATAACATGTTTCCTTATACATTACACAACAAAAAGCCCCCTTGTTTATGAATATAAAACATAAACAAAGGGACTTTTTTAATATGATGTAAATGTTAAATTTATTTTATCAACTTACTGATGTATAGTAAATTATTACTTATTACATCATTCCGCCCATACCGGCAGCTCCTGCTGGCATAGCTGGTGCATCTTCCTTAATAGTTGTAACAACTGCTTCTGTTGTAAGAAGTGTAGATGCAACACTTGTAGCATTCTGTAATGCGCTTCTTGTAACCTTAGCTGGATCAAGGATACCTGCATCAACCATATTAACGTACTTATCGTTAAGTGCATCATAACCTGTTCCGACTTCTGATTCTCTTACCTTGTTGATGATAACTGCACCCTCAAGACCAGCATTGTTAGCAATATGGAATAATGGAGCTTCAAGAGCCTTAAGGATAATCTCTGCACCTGTCTTTTCATCTCCGCTAAGTGTAGCAGCAAGCTCTGCAACCTTCTTAGATGCGTGGATATAAGCTGAACCACCACCTGAGATAACACCTTCTTCTACTGCTGCTCTTGTTGCATTAAGAGCATCTTCCATACGAAGCTTAGCTTCCTTCATTTCAGTTTCTGTTGCAGCACCAACTCTGATAACAGCTACGCCACCTGCAAGCTTAGCAAGTCTTTCCTGTAACTTTTCCTTATCGAAATCAGATGTTGTTTCTTCAAGCTGTGCACGAATCTGTGCAACTCTTGCTTCGATATCTTCCTTAGCACCTTCGCCATCAACGATAACTGTATTTTCCTTCTGAACCTTAACTGACTTAGCTCTACCAAGCATATCAAGTGTTGTATCCTTAAGCTCAAGACCAAGTTCTTCTGAGATAACCTGACCACCTGTAAGAATAGCGATATCCTTAAGCATTTCCTTACGTCTGTCACCATATCCAGGAGCCTTGACAGCTACTACATTGAATGTACCTCTTAACTTGTTAACGATAAGTGTTGTAAGTGCCTCACCTTCAACATCCTCAGCGATAATAAGAAGCTTAGCACCATTCTGTACAATCTGCTCAAGAACTGGTAAGATTTCCTGAATATTAGATATCTTCTTATCTGTGATAAGGATATATGGGTTATCAAGGTTAGCTTCCATCTTATCCATATCTGTTGCCATATATGCTGATATATAACCTCTGTCGAACTGCATACCTTCTACAAGGTCAAGTTCTGTCTTCATTGTCTTAGATTCTTCGATTGTTATTACGCCATCATTAGAAACCTTTTCCATAGCATCTGCTACCATCTGACCTACTTCTTCGTCACCTGCTGAGATAGATGCAACCTTTGCAATCTGATCCTTGCCTGTAACCTTTTCGCTCATCTGTGCTATAGCTTCTACTGCACAATCAGTTGCCTTCTTCATACCTTTTCTTAAGATAATTGGATTAGCACCTGCAGCTAAGTTCTTCATACCTGCATTTACCATAGCCTGTGCAAGAACAGTAGCTGTTGTTGTACCATCACCTGCTACATCGTTAGTCTTAGTAGCAACTTCCTTTACAAGCTGTGCGCCCTGATTCTCAAACGCATCTTCAAGCTCGATATCCTTAGCTATTGTAACACCATCATTAGTGATAAGTGGTGCGCCATATGACTTATCAAGAACTACGTTACGTCCCTTTGGTCCGATTGTAACTCTTACTGTATTAGCTAACTTATTAACGCCCTCTTCAAGAGCTTTTCTTGCTTCGATTCCGTACTTAATTTCCTTTGCCATTGTTATTACCTCCAAATAAAATCAATGATATAATCAACACTATAAATGAATATTTATAATTAATCCTCAATTACTGCAAGGATATCATTCTGCTTAACTACGATATATTCTTCTTCATCAAGCTTAACTTCTGTTCCTGCATACTTAGAATATATTACCTTATCTCCAGGCTTAACCTGCATTGTAACTTCCTTGCCATCAACAACTCCACCAGGTCCTACTGCAACTACTTCCGCCTGTGATGGCTTTTCCTTTGCCTGTCCTGGTAATACAATGCCTGACTTTGTAGTTTCTTCTGCAACTAATGCTTTAATTACAACTCTGTCTCCTAATGGTACTAACTTCATAATATAATCCACCTTTCCGCTGTCTGACATATGTGTGGCAGCTATCTTTATCATTGCTATAATCATGTCTGTTAGCACTCATTTCTTTTGAGTGCTAATCCCGATAACGATAAGATATCACCCAGCCAATAATTTGTCAACAACTAATTCAAATATATTAATGTTTTTACATTTTGATTATACTTTTTTTATTTTTTATGTTTTTTTGACTCTGCAACTCCCATTTTTATAGTTTTCCCATAATAGAAAAGATACTGCTGTGCGTATCCCCCAAGTTCTCCAAACCTGTTTTTTGCAAAATCCGCTATAACCTCCTTAGATGTGTCCTTCTTATCAAAATAAAGATATTCCATTATCCTTTTTATCCATACATCTATAGGAAAACTATCTCTTTTTCCAAGTGCAAAAAGACTTACGCAGCTTGCAACTTTATTACCTACCCCTTTTATTTCACACATTTTTTCTATAGCTGCTGCCGAATCTGACTTTATAAGTTCATTATAATTAACGCTTCCATCATAAACATGGCTGACTGCATCATATATGTATGGAGCACGGAAGCCTGTTTTTAAATCCTTCAGGTCATCAATAGTTGCTTTTCTTAGCTGATTAACATCTGGAAATGTATACATTGGAATTCCTTTTATATCTCCTTTATAAGTACCATACTTTTCTGAAATATCTGCTACTATCTTTTTAATATGTGGTATCTGCTTATTCTGTGAGATTATAAATGATATAAGTGTTTCAAAAAATTCCTGGTTAAGTATTCTTACTCCTGACATTGCACATATTGCTTCTTTTAACTTATCATCCTTTGCAAGCAGTTCTTCTTTTATTTTTCCATAATCCCTGTCTATATCAAAATATTTTCTCCATAATGTATCATATATCTTCTCATCTGTATCGTAAAACACCAGATTACTATCATCCTGTCTTATATGTAAAAGCTGTCCATATGCTGTCAACACATATTCATTCTCATCAAGCATGCTAAAATGAAAGCATTGCCCACATTCCAGCGTTTCTTTAAGATTAAAATCTGACGGTGTATTTATCACATAATCGTTCATATTATTCCTCTTTTCTTAACTATTCTTAAATAGATGTATTTTGATTCTTACAATGTTTCTTAAACATTTTTTAATATTTCTTCCATATTCTATTATAAATTTCTTCCATGTTCTATTATAAATACTTTTATTTTTGCAGATTACGTATTAGAATTGTTATGTATATATTCTTTTATATACCTTTATAATATGATGTTGCCCACATGATATGAGATATGAGCATAAAAGTTTGATGATAATCCCACGATATGCGGATATTGGCAGGTATTATGTGCCAGTGGTACATATTTAACATGGGCAGAAGCAGCACGTAGACGTGGACATCATGATTTTTATCATAACAGATTATAACCAAACAACACACAATATTCAATTTATAACATAATTATTTATAGAAAGATTAATGACAATGTATTTTAAAAAAATCAATTTTAGAAATATAAATTTTAAAAAAACGTCTTTTGCCGTTATTTCAATTATTATAAGCCTTTTGTTTACCGGGTGTAATATTCCGCTTTTATCAGCGTGGCAGGATGAGTCAAGTACCTCCATATCCAATACTGCATATGATAAATCTGCCTCATCAACCAGCGAAATAATTGATTACATCAATCAATGCTTAATAAATAATCAGACCGTATGCGAATTATTCATTGAAGACGAATCTCTTATAGATGCTAATTCATGGCTTGCTGCCATAGATGGCATAGAACAGTTAAAATGTGAATATAAACGTGTTAAAAATGGTTTTAATGTACGCATTACATATGAATGCTGGGATAGTTTTTCTATAATCAATGCATATAAAACCGGTTCAACAGATGCACTAAATGAACGCCAGCTTACATTATATACTAAATACATACAGATATTAAACGAGATTACATCTCCTGCTAATTCGGATATAGAAAATGAACTTGCAGTACATGATTATCTTGTCAAACACATTTCTTATGTTGATACAGGTGATTCCTCTTACAATGCATACAGTGCACTTATTAACGGAATCGCTGTATGTAGCGGCTATACTGAATGCTTTAAAACATTTATGGATATGCTTGGAATAGAAAATGGAACAGTGTCCGGTGAAGCTGGTGACGAGCAGCATATATGGAATACTGTTAAACTGGATGACCAATGGTATCATGTAGACGTAACATGGGATGATCCTATAGGTTCTTCTTTTGAATACACCGATCATTCTTACTTTAATATTACAGCCAAAGACATGTCCATTGATCATACATGGAACCATGACAAATACAGTGAATATGAGAATTGTGGAACAAAATATTCTTATATAAGATATGCTGGAGTAACCATGATAAGTAACACTTCACAGTTAAACCGTCTTATCCGTAATGCGGTTAAAAACAAACAGACTCATCTTGAATTCGCCTGCACATTCACAACTGATTTAAAAACAGCTGTGTCAAAAACCGGTGAAGCTTTATCATATACTTACAAAAATGTACCTAGAAATAATTACACCTTATATACCGTAACATTCACTTACTAATATGTGTCTGCAATATGCCTCTATGTTTCTAATATGTATTTTTTTAGGACATTTTTTCTTTCCTTATATTCTGGGCAGTACTTTTTCACTTCTGCCCAGAATTCCTTTGAATGATTCATATATTTTCTGTGTGCAAGCTCATGCACCACAACATAATCCATAAGCTCCTGTGGCATATAATACAGCTGATAATTAAAGTTCAGATTACCCTTTGAACTGCAGCTGCCCCACCTTGTTTTCTGGTTTTTAATAGTTATATTTTTAACCGTCACTCCCATAATACGGCTGTAATATATAACACGTTTTTCAAATGCTTCTTTAATGCACTTAATCTCATCTTTAGTAAGTTCATCTTTTTTCTTTGCATTGGTTGATATTCCTGCTTTGGCTTTACTTCCAAGATAACGTCGCTTTTCTTCAATCCACAGCTTATGTTTATCCACGAATTCTTCAAGCTGTTTTTTACTTAATGTATACGGAGCTCTTAATATGACTCTTCCATCCATGTGGACTTCAATACCTATTGAACGTCTTTTTGACTTTATCACTGATATATAATCTTTATTCCATATGTTATCATATTCACCACTGCACATTTTATTTTACTCTTTTCTGCTTACTGGAGTTTCATATCTCCATCTTTAACCCAGCCTGCTTTTTTTAACAGCCAATTTATAAGTGGACATATAACTGCAGGCAAAATAAAAGATATAAGTATTAATCCTGCCCAGTCCATCATGGTTATTGCACTCTTAGTTCCTGCTGCAACATCATTTACCCAGCCTGAATATACACCTATCTGGCCTACAAAACCACATGTCCCCATACCTGATGATACTGCTGTTCCATTCATCTGCAGTTTGAAAAGACATGTTGCAACAGGTCCTGTTATTGCTGATGTTACTATCGGTGCAATCCATATCCTTGGATTCTTTATTATGTTTCCCATCTGAAGCATTGATGTACCTATTCCCTGTGAAACAAGTCCACCCCATCCGTTTTCCTTAAAAGACATAACCGCAAAGCCAATCATCTGGGCACAACAACCTGCTACAGCTGCTCCTCCTGCAAGTCCTGTAAGTCCAAATGCCGCACAAATAGCTGCCGATGATATCGGTAATGTAAGTGCTGCTCCAACAAGCACTGATACCACTATTCCCATAAGAAAAGGCTGAAGATTAGTTGCAAGCATTATAACCTCACCTATTTTCATAGCCGCTTTTCCAAGCGGTGGAGCTATCAATGCTGCCACCCCTGTTCCAACGCCTATCGTTATTAATGGTGTTACAAGTATATCTATCTTTGTTTCCTTCGATACTAATTTTCCTGCCTCAGCTGCAATAATAGCTACAAAATATACCGCCAATGGACCACCTGCACCACCTAATGCATTAGATGCAAAACCAACTGTTATAAGCGAAAAAAGAACAAGTGGCGGACATTTCAGTGCATACCCTATAGCCACCGCCATAGCCGGTCCGCTCATGGCTGATGCAAGACCTCCAACTGTATAATTAACACCACTTATTGTTGCAACTGTATTAGTAAGAAATCCTATATGAAGCTGTGTTCCCAGAGTATTTAGTATAGTTCCTATTAATAACGAACAAAACAATCCCTGAGCCATTGCCCCAAGTGCATCTATTCCATATCTTTTAACCGATACTTCAACATCTTTTTTCTTTAAAAATGCTTTAATTTTGTCCCACATAATTAATCCTCGCTATCGTAAAATTACAATTAATCATATCACATAGCTGTCCTGACTTCCACCTAATTTTTAACTTTATATACAGCTTGTAATATAAAGGTTTATATACAACTTGTAATATACAGGTTTATATACAACTTTATATACAGCATACATACACACTACACTCATGTAATAATCAAAAAGTATCTTTTTATTTTTCATATGTCATTTGACACTATCCATTTGTTTTTATAACCTGATATGATATCTGTGTCATCTAAAAATATATTACATATAATGTAATGAATTCTTTATAACTGGAGTATGTTTATGAAAATGCAGAATACATTTTCTCTTGCAATGTGCTATGTACCATGGCAGAAATGGGGAGAATTGTATGACCCATGCAGAGCTTTAAAATATGGTACTTTATTTCCTGTTCTTAACAAACCTTTTGGAGGTGTCAGAACATGAATAATGTAAATAATATGAGTAATATGAACAACATGAATACTATGAGTAACATGAACAATATGAATACTGTGAATAACATGAATAATATAAACAATATGAACAACCAGTCAATGAATGTTAATTGTAATACACCTATGGATATGCAGCGACGCTCTTCATGTACAAATATTCCATCTATGCCTTTATCGCAAAGGAATAATTCCTGTAATATCGTTGCCGACAAGCATGCACTAATGAAGAATATATATGAGCTTGGTTTTATATTAACTGAAACTAATCTTTACCTTGATACACATCCTAATGATATGGAAGCTATAGAATATTATGCCCAGATCAGGGATAAATATTGCAATTATATGACAAAATATGCAGATTATTATGGACCTCTTGATAAACTTCACATGTCTAACGATAACTACTGGATGTGGGTTTCAACACCGATGCCTTGGGAAATGGAGGTATGTTGATATGTGGAATTATGAAAAAAGACTTGAATATCCCATTAAAATAAAGCAAACGAATCCTGCCTTGGCAGCAATGATCATCTCGCAGTATGGTGGACCATACTTCAATAAGATATACTGCTTTTCTTCTTATTAATATGTGTATATTATCACAGCGTTATTATATGCGCAATCCAGTATCTTATACACTGTTCTATAAGTTCGTCTTTCATTATTCCACCCACATCTGAATCTTATCAATAACATTCTTTTTGTCGCCTGCATATCCATCCATATTGTTATCCATTGAATCGTCTATCTGCTCTGGGTAAAAATTACGATTATTAAATATAGACACCATATAGTGCATATATTTCCACTGCCGTGCTTCTGCCTCTTCTTCCGGTGTGTAATAGATTATCTCAACAGCATCTATTTCATCCTTAAGATTTCCGGCATATCCATACTTTTCATCGCCTAAATCATAACCTTCAACATATGGCAGCCAATCTCCATTTTTTAAATGTACTCTGTATTTAACAGAGCCACGACTTACTCTTATAGCAAGACCTCTGATTCCTACATTATCACATTTGCCAGCCCAGTCTTCTCTGTCTGTAACTTCCGGCCACCAGCGGTCTGTATACGCTGCATATGTTACATGCACAGCTTTATCATGATCTGTATCTTCTTCTAATTCAGATTCATTAGTTTCTTCCCTGTCATTGTCTTGTTCATTCTCAGCATGAAGATAGAATTCTGATAAATCAACTACTCCATTAATACCGTCAACAATACCAGAACTTGTATACTGCCATCCAGCAAGGTTCGTAACGATGTCCGGTCTCTTATCCTGGTTAGGTTCATCATCAAGCTGCATCTGCTCATATCCAAGCCAGTACCTTGCTATCCAAAAGCTGCAATCTAATATTTCCTTATCTGCGTAAGGTGCTATATAACTTCCATACCAGGCTAATCCTGTATAGATGCCGAACTCATACCCAGCTTCCTCTATCACATGCTTATATGCTTTAATGATATCAATAAGTTCTGCTCCCAGATTCTGCATACAGGTATCTTCAATGTCCATCCATACAGTTACCTTACGTCCAGCAAGTACTTCAAGTACTCTATTAGCTGCAGCAATTGCCATTTCAACAGTAGATGTGTATACATAATTATATACTCCGCATATATGCACTCCTGCAAGCTGGCAGCCCTTCCAGTTGTTTTCAAACTGATTATCAGGTTCAAAGTCCCTTCTTATTACTTTCAGAACAGCATGTTTAACCCCCGTCTCTCTTACCCTATTCCAATCGATTTCTCCATTCCAGCTTGATACGTCAACACATTTAAGACTCATAATTCTTATCCTCACTTTCTTTATTCTTATTAACATTATCAAAAGATGCTTTCTGTTCCACCTGGCTCTTAAGGTTACTTACTATAGGCTGTAAGAATGGTGGAAGTGTCACACCTATATCATTTATATTTTCTAATATGCTTATTATTTCATTGCATATTAACCAGATTGCTACTATACAAGCCACTAAGAATGTAAATGGTAATGATATTCCTGCTACATCCGCAGAATAAGAAAGGAGCTGGTCTACAATAACGCCAACTCCTACTAATAACCACATACATATTTTCTTAGTTATACCTCTTATGCCCTTGTAGCTGTCCATCTTCTGATTTCTGTACCTGGATGCCATAAGTCCGGTTATGTAATCAATAAGATTACAAGATACAAGTAACAACACTGGAATAGCTAGTATTCCTAGTGCACTTATAATAATACTCCATATAACTACTACAATTGCCTTTATTCTGTCCATATTACTTATCCTCCGCTTTCTCTGTCTTTAAAGTTTCTGCTGTATCTGTTTCTTCCGTCTTCTGTTCGTTAGCTGTTCTAACAAGTTCATCGAACTTATTATCGAATTCTGCAATTTCTTTATCATACGTTTCTTTGTTTGCGTAGTAAATTGTTGAATCCTTGATATTCTTAGTGATGTTTATACCTCCTTCCTCTGACAAAGAAGCATTAAGATACATAACCTGTGTACTCTCTGTTCCTTCTGTCCTAATTGTTCCTGATAATGTTACTTTTTTCTGCATTTCTAGCATGGCTTTGTCCTCCTTGGATAAATATTTATAATAAGCTCTTTCGAACGAATTATTGTAATAAAAAGCACTTGGTAAATACCAGTGCAAATATATGATTAATAGGCATAACCGCACATACGATTACGATTATACCTAAGATTTTCTTATTTGATTTTTATGAATATTCTTAATTATTTTCCTCTATGTCTCCTAAACAGTAATTTTGATTTTTCTTACTTAGTTAAAGAATCAGAAACATTAGACCCAAACATAGATTTAAATACCGTAACAGAATCTGGGATATATTATCTTTCGGGTTCAGTGAACTGTGATAATAGACCAACTTCTCTCGTTACAAATTGTTATCTTTTAGTCTTTTGGGCTGGTGTTAATAGATGTGCGCAAATAATGCTCCCAGGAAACGATGAACATATATATTATCGTTCTAAAGCTACTGATAGAAACGAGTGGTATAAATGGAAAACAACTAACTAATGATTATCAAGCTATAACAGTAATAAAGTATTCACTATAGATTTAAAAAATGATATACAATGGAGGATAAGCAGCACAGGCATGTTTTATGGAGATTTTACAACAAAACTTAAAAATATTCGCTATGCTGTGATGCTTGACTGGAATGGATTGTCAACCTCTCAAAATATTAATTATTATATTCCTGATAATAGCAATTCAGGTCTAATACAATTCACTACTACAGATAAAGATTTCAAGGATGGTGCTTATATTAAGATGAGAGTGTATTACAATTCTTAAATTTTCACAAAATACGTTGCATTAATTATTATATTTTCGCCTTTTTTATGTTCTTTATTATCAGCCATGTCAATAGTAACTCTATTATTAGTTACACCATAATTCAAAAATCCTAGTGATGGCGTTTGCCCTATGCAGATTGTACAAGCTGTATAAGAAACATAATAATCAGAACTATCAATCGACAATAATGATTGCAAAGTATTAGGTAGATCCTGTAGTAGTTTACATCTTACATGAAGCTGAATAAGTCCATCTTGTCTACATGTTGCTTTTTTGTATGTTATATCGACTCGCCCTTGATAAGAATTAATAAAATCTGATATATCTTTATAAGTCATCATATTACTGTTTAGGAAACTTATGCCACTCTTCTATGCTCCATTTTTATATTATCATCATCTAGATTGCAATATATCATTGTAGTATTAAGGCTCTTATGTCCTAATATCTTCTGAACGTATTGTACCGGCATACCTTTATTAATTGCATTAGTAGCAAATGTTCGTCTGAATCTATGCGGATGTACATTTGCAACGCCTGCCCTCTTTCCTATCTTCTTTAGCAATGTCTCTATATTACCCTTAGTCATTCCATAATGATTACGGTTAGTGAATAAGGATGTACTTACTTCATTCCTTGCAGATAAATATTGCATAAGATAAAACATGCACTTGTCTGTCAGATACACTTTACGTTCCTTATTTCCCTTTCCGTATACAACACATTCATTTTTATTAAAATCTATATCCTGTACATGCAGCAATGATACTTCTGTAACTCTGCATCCGGATGAAACTAGAAATTCAATCAAGGCTTTCTCCTTATCTGTAACAGCTTTTTCTCTTAACTGTTCAAGCTCTGTATCAGAGAAAGCCTTCTTGATTTTCTGTTCAACTTTTATCTTCTTAATACGCAACATAGGATTCTTATCTATGTATTCTTCCGTTGCTAACCATGTAAAAAATGCAGATAATGCTCTCCTTTGATTATCCAGCGTTGACTTCTGCACTTTCCTATCAGTCAGATATTTAGCCAGGAAGAAACGTATATCTCCCGTGTTTATTTCCTTTATATTCTTTCCCACAGATTTCAAAAAATTATTAATAATTCTATAATACTGGTCTATAGTCTTTTCGGACTTGCCTTCAAGCCGCAAATTTGCAACATAATTCTTAACTATCCTGGTATTCGAATCATCATATACCACCAATTCTGTCTGCTTATTATTAATCTCATACTTATATAACACCACTGTGAATGCCATTTCCAACTTATTAGCCTGCTCCTCACCCAACACATTAGCTACCGCCATTAATAATTCTTTTCTTAACTGTTCTTCCATGATATTCATACCTCCAACATATTCTATAAGTATATATCGGAGGTATTTTCCTGCCTTTTCAATCCTAAATAAATGCACTAAACAGTAATATTGATAAGACAATGGTCAAATTAGGAGAATATGCTGTCAACAATGGCACGGGACCTCAAACCAACCCTGTTGGAGATAAAACAATTGAATTGAATGACGATATAAGCAATTATCGTTTTTTATATGTCGCTAGTGCATTTTATACAACTGTAACAGCGGTATTTGGAAGTATATGTATACCTACTGCTATTTTTCTAAACTCAAACGAATATATATGTTACCCCGTCAAGTTTGGTGATGAACCTAGTCCTAAGTGGGACACGATTGGTAGAAACGGAAATAGTAATTATTATATAAATTTACATTGCGGCAGCACATACCCAATGTCTATTTGGGGTGTTAAATGATTAATAAGCTTCAATAAACTTTTAAAACTGAAACAACAGCATATGAGGCATTTTTCCAAGTAATTGTCATAATGTCATTATTTAATTCCATACTCATTTGTTCATTAGATGGATTTGCAACTGCTACGGGTTGTTGATTACTACTAATTGCCCAAATACTGCTTTGTGAATATTGCGTTTTATTAATAAAAATCCAATAAGTACCTTTTTTTAATGTTAAGGTTGGTTCGCTTTTATAGTAACTTACCAATAATTCATTTAGATTATTTTTTAACAGAGCAACATCTGCATTAAGCCGTCCTGTGTTACCAGTATAGGATACAAAATCATTATAGGTAGCATTGAGGTTTGTAGTGAGCATTGGCTTGAAGATAAGATTAGTAGCTTTAAATCCTGTCTCTATAATAATTGCAACATTTGTATCTTTAGGCGTCCCTTTTATTATGTAAACTTTAGAGCCGCTGCCAAAATCACGTGCTGGTTCCTGAATATTACTCCAAAATTGTAGCCAATATGTACTAATCGAACCAGTTCCTGGACATCCTGTCAGCCATAAATCCTTCTGCGAATACTTTTCGGCAATTAACATAGTTGGTTGTACAACAAATGTTGCGGCACTAGTAGCCGTACCATTAAACGTATACGTACCATCCCCATTATTAGTGCAAGTAATACCATTCAGAGAAGAAGTTTCAAGTGTTGGGTTTAATAAATTAGTGCAAATATTATTAGTTAAATTACTGTTTAGTTCACTTATACCATCACTACAACTTTTAATCCCATCTTCCATGTGGTTAAGCCTATCCGGGCTCCATGGAGTACCGCCACTCCTTCCTGCTTTCCATACCTGCTTTACATATTCTACAAAACTCATATGTTTCTCCTTTCCATTTTAAAAAGTGCCATACTTACCTACAACGCCTTAATTATTATTATTACACCCATTCACTACTACCAGGATTGTAATGATATGATGCTATAATAGTATCATCTATATGTATACGTAAATATGTTCCATCCCAGGATAAATATATATCCTGATTATTATTAGCTATTGAACGATTAAGAACGCATCCATACCTATAATAATTGCCATTGCCGGCAGAATGCATAACATTAATTCCTGTTGTCTTAATTCCGCCTATAACAGACATTGCACAGTCTTGAAAATAACCCGTACCTGCGTTATTAACATATATATGACCCTTGCCAACTCTCGTATACTTCTGCCGGTTTGGCATATACCATAAATCTATGCCATCTCTTACAAATTTAGCTTCTAAACCAGCAGTTCCACAAAGGTACAGTCCCTGGTCGCCATCGTTTTTAGGTGCTGTTACACAATAGAATTTAGTTATTCCATCACGTTCATCTACACCAAAGATACCGGCAGACTGATATTGCGTATATACTTTATTAGTGTTGTTTCGTACTTTAATATCCCCTCCCATGATAGTGGCTGTTGTATCAATTGTATTTCCATTCCACCCGCTAATCATTTCGCAATTTGTTTCTATAACACCTTTTGTATTAATGAATAACGGATATTCAAACAGATTGTTTTTTTCTTTTGTAACCTGTAAGATGTGCGTTGTTGCTTTAGTTGCTTTATTTAGAGATACATCATAAGTATATCCATCGTCACTTTCAATTGTAGAATATATAGAAGTAGCACCTATTAGCCATCCACCTATTACACCGCTTTTGCACTTTGTAATCTCGCCATTAGCATTCAATGCAAAATTATCGCTATCTATCGTTATTCTGTTTCCGGAGATATTAAGCCCTCCCTTTGCAGTTATATTAATAGTATCAGCAATAGCCTCAATAGCACTCTTTAGCTGACCATCCTTATTCTCTATTAATGCTTTCAAGCTTGCAGATGTAGCATAATCCCCCAGCTTTGCCGTCACTGCAGCTGATATAGATGTACTATCCTTATTAATCGCCTGTGCTATCTCTGCTGTTGTAGAATACTGCTTTAATGCTGCATCTGTGTATCCGTTTGCACCTGTCGCAGCTGTATTAGCTGCATCATCTGCATACTTCTGTGTAGCATATGTTGCTTTCAATGAAGAAGTAATACTTGATTTATCATCACTAATCTCTTGAATAATCTTGTTAAGCATCTCAGTTGTCGTAGAATAGTTATCTGTCAGATTCTTCTTTGTAGAGGATAATTCACTTGTTATACCGCTTAAATTAACATCATGCTGTGCAAACCTATTAAGCATATAGCTAGTTTCCGATGAAGATATCTCTTCCCACTGCCATATATCGTCTTTTCTTATAAACCTCCATGTCTTCTTATTATCCGGATTATACGCTATAGCGCCTATATGCTCTGCGTAACTTTCATCAGTAAATTGCCAGGTATCTGTAGGCTCTGGGTACCAGTCATCAGCCGGATATACCGGCACGAAGAAATCTGTTGCCGGATAATTGTCCAATGTTGGCACTTCTGACACTTCATATGTGTTAAAATCCCCACCTGCACGCTTATATGTTTCAGATACATATGCCCTTACTTTTTCTGCAGATTGCTCAATCGCCGATGTCATATCCTTTGTGATCGTATAATTCTTAAGTGCGTCTGTTAAAGCTGCTGATGCCGTAGCCTCTGCTCCGGTTTGTGCCGAACCTGCTGCTGTATCTGCATAGCTCTTAACATCTTTTATAGCTTCTTTAAAATCAATTGTTGTTGTGTACGTCTTAGATATAGTAGTCGACAAGCTATCTGCACTCTGCTTTATAAGCGATTTTACCGATTCTGTAGTTGAATAATTATCTTTTATATCAACTTTTACATTACCAACTTCGCTTGTAAGTCCGTCAATTAACACCTGGAATGTTGCATACTTATTAAGCATATAAGCTGTTTCAGATGTAGATACTTCTGTCCATCCATATTCTCCATTAGCTTGCTTTAAGAATCTCCATGTCCTATTAGCATCTTTATAATAAGCAACAGCTCCAGCATGATTAGCATATTCTTCCTGCGTGAACTGCCAGGTATCTGTCTCTGCCGGGTACCAGTCATCATCAGGATATACCGGCACGAAGAAGTCTGTCGCCGGATAATTATCAAGCGTAGGTATCTCATTAACTTCATACTGTTCAAATGTTCCATCCAGCCGCTTACTTACATCTGACATACTTACCTTAAAGCTGTCCAATGTCTGCTTAACATCACTAAACTTGCTTTTTATAGAATTGCCTTCATCATCAATATCCGTCCACCAAAGCTTATGCTCTATGAATGTCTTAGCCTGCAGCATAGTAGAACCCCATGCCTCAGAACCACCATCAATGTAACTGTTAATAGTCTGAAACGTACTCTCTAATGTCTGTTCTGTTGTATCAACGTGTATTTTACTTGCTTTAAAGGTATTGCTCTTATCAGCATTCATAACGCTGAACACGCTATCTATATCAAGCTTCTTTCCTGATATAGCAGCATTATCAGATACCATATCATTCCGGATAATCGCTCTCTTAATACCTGATTCCTGAATACCATACAACGGGTCAAACATCAATTTTCCGTCTTTATCCCATATATATATGTTATAATCACCAGCTGCATCCTTACCCAGTTGGATTCGTACCCTGTCCTTATCGCTTATCTGAATAGTATTATCCTTCCAGATAGACTTGCCATCCTCACTATGCACATTCATTACTGTTGTATTAATGTCTATGCCAGTAAGCTTATCAAATGCCAGGTCTTTAATCATTGCACTTGTTATCTGTGCATTACCAATAACCGAAACAACAGAATTAGCAAAATCCGTTGTTATAGTTGTGCCGGCAGCCGAACCGAACAGAAGTGTGTTCACCTTTTCTACATCAACATTCAGGTCATTAACACTTGCTTTTATTGCTTCAAAGTCAGTTGCCTTTAAATCTGCAAATTCACCGCTAAGCGACTTAAGGCTCTCAATCGTTGCATATGTAATCTTTGCCACGTTCGACTTAAGATAATTGTTCCGGATATTCTCCAAGTCATTGTTAATAGATACAATTGTTTCTGCCTGTACTGTATTAGCCTTAACCCATTCTGCATCAACTTTCTTAGTTATAAGCTCCTTTACCAATATCAAATCCGAATATATTCTCTTATTCTGCTGTGTTGTTGGTCCTTTGAAGTCTACTTCCTGCTCTGTCTGTGTCTTACCATAAGATGTTATAGTCATAGCAAGACCACCATCATATTCCTGCTGGATGTTCATCACAGGCACCTTGTAGGCATCTTCACCATCTTCCACAGTAATCATATCCCACGGATCCTGGCGAACATCTCCTAATGTCTTAACAGATGCACCCCTGTAACTGAACCCACTAAGCTTCTTAAAGATATTATCAAGCCTGTCCTGTGTCATAAATGGATTATCAAATGTAACACCAAGTATTCCACCGCCAGATGTTAAAGTTGTAGAGTTATCAACATTACATGATAACTTTTCCAGATTATAATTGCTTTCATCTTTCTCAAAGCTCATTATCCTTGTCACATCCAGCTTATAATCCACATCTGAATACCACTTAATAACAATAGTTCCTGTTCTGTCAACACATGCAAAGCCACCTGCCATAGAAGCGATATATCCTATCATTTCCCTGTATGTATATCCAACTGGCTTAGTATCTATCATAATAGACGAATCTATGCCACTCACATCAGCAGGAACACCGCACCCAGCACTTATCTCATTCATAACAGATAATGCACTTGCCGGATAAGAAAGTTCAGATACATATACTCCTGTAGTCCTCATCATTCTGTCATATGCCGTAAATGTGGTTGTTGCCTGGTCACTTGTAGGATGTTCCGCTGTAAATAATCCAACAGGTACATATTCATACTTTCCAGTAGGAAGTTTCAATCCTATCTCTATAGGTATCTCTGTATTTTCGAACAGCTCACCTATCTTCTTAATAGTAAGTTCTATCTTGGCAGACACTGCCGAACCTAACTGCAGGTATTCTTCAGAACTGCTTGAAGTTTCATAACTGAGTTTCTTAAAGTTAGCATATACCCATTTATCATTAATCTTAAGACGTCCCCTGAATGTTCTGGAAGGACTTCTTATCGTAGCTTTATACGCATCAGATACATTGTTATACATAGGCTTATCTCCTATTCAATCATGAATTCAAGTGCTGCCATATTCTTAGATGTTGGTACATCATACTTATCTGTATCGCACATTTCAAGTACGCTCATTGGGATAGTCATAATCTCAACCTCAACATCAAGATTAGCTATATCATCCAGCTCCTTAAGCGCCTCTTTCTTGACCTTTTCACTAGGGAATACAATCTCATTGTCTTTCCATTCATACTCACCATTCTTATCCTTGGATGCCTTTTCATCCAGGACTTTCTTATTCTGTGCAGCTGCAGTGTCACACTCTGCTAACAATACCTTTAAGTTCTTGGCTATTGCATAATTAAGCTTTACTGGAAAATGGGCATTAATACCCTGTAATGCCACTGCCTTATTTCTTATATCACTAACTTTCAATGTCTGTTTCATGTTAATCTCCTTACTGTTGTATCAATGATACGCTTGCACTCCTGTAATAGAAGATACCATCACTCAGTTCTCCTAGCACTTCTTTGCTAAGTGTACCTCTGTATGTTGTTATTGTTATATCCTGTCCATCATCATGAAATGTTACAGGGAAGAAGCCGGCAATCAGCTTATCCTTTATAAGTACCAGTTCCTCTTCTGTTAACACTCCCCATCCAATAGACAGTGTTTTCTTCTCGGCTACTACATCTCCTAACATAGTTCCGTCCAATGCTCTGCCAGTTGATGAAGACCATATGATTTCATCATCAACCTTTAAACTTACCGGTGCAGGAAGTTCCACACCACCAGCCTGTATTATCATCACATCACCCTTTCAAAAAAGGACCTATGTGCTATTACACACATAAGTCCTCTGCATTTAAGTTACAATATCTCACATTTTCCTGTCTGCTTTGTATGCTCGTTAATCTTATCAACTACATACTTCTTAAGGCTCTTTCCATCTAACTGTATATCAAGATCTAATGTTTCCAGTATCTTAAGGATCTGCTTAAGAATACTTATAGCTTCGGCTAACAGTTCAGCACTAGATGCCATATCTGCTGCCTTTTGTGCCATTTCAAGCAATTTATCCTCAGGTGCAACAACTTCTCCCTGGTGTTTATTATCACCAATCATTGCGAGCTGTGGAGTGTTTGGCTTTACATATCCACCTTCTGCAAGGTATGGGATACTACCAAATCCAACTTCCGGTAAATCAAACCCGAAATGGTCACCACCTATAACCGGTACCCAGTCAGGTACATCAAAGCTTAAAGCATTCACCCTGCGGACTATCCAGTTAATACCACTTTCTAATCCATCAAGCATACCATTTATAAGTCCTATTACCATATTAATAAGCCCTTTGGCGATATCTACAATGCCACCAAATATATTATCAAATGCATTTATAATTCCATTCCATACATTTGACCAGGCACTACTAAACGTATCTCCAACGAAATCTACAATATTCCATAATGCATCTTTAATTCCGTCAATTACTGAAATAACTGCATTAAATATTGCCATAAGCACTTTATCAAATACTGACTTTATCGAAGATAATATATTTCCTATCACAGTAAATATATCTTTTAGTAAATTAATCACTATATCTACAGTACCTTTAACCAGATTTACTATAAGAGAAACAATTACTTTTATGATACCCCATATAGCCTCAAGACATCCTTTAATGATATCCTTTATGCCTTGCATACACTTATCAATATCACCTGTAAATATTCCGTTAAGGAACTCTATTACACCTTTGAGTATATCCAAAACACCTGTTACAATTTTTATTATTGCACTAATTGCGCCAGAAATAATTGCAACAATTTCATCAAAAGATGGGCCTAATAAATCTATCACAAAGCCTATTACATTTTTTATTAAATCATATAATTCCATTATAAAATCTGTGATAGTTTTAAAGAATGGTGTTATATATAAATCTGTCCAGTCTTTAACATCTGTCTCATGCTCTTTTAGATAACCTGCTACTAATAAAAAAGCATCTCCTATGGAATTTATGACATCGACAACAATGCCACCTGTCCATTCTGCTATAGGCTTAAAGAAGTTATCCCAAGCAGATTCAAACACCGGATTAAATACATCTAATACCGTGTTAAGTAATTCAAAAGAATCTGCTAACGTATTAATATAAGTCGGTATTAAATCTTCTATATACCAACTTGCCAGTGGTACTAACACATTGTAATAAGCCCATTCCAATCCAGAAAACAACTTATCTGTTAATGGTTGTGCAGCTCTCTTAAGGTTATCAAGAGATATTATCAGATTATCAAAGGATATTGCTTTAAGTGGCTCTAATGCTTTCTTGACTTTATCTGCCATATCAGATATTGCACTAGAAACATTAGATGTACTTCCACTCACATCTGGTACAAGATCAACTCTTCCGATTCCTGAAGATGTTCCACCTGTACTACCGCTTGAATCAGAACTATCATCTGTTGGCTCTGTCAGCTTATTTATCTGGTCAAATCCTGCAAGGGACTTCTCAATATCCTTTGCTGTCTTCTTAGCTGCATCTCCTATTCCACTTACATTATCTGCAGCACCTCCAGCATCATCTCCTATGCCTGCTATATCAGCACTTATACTTCCCATAGAGGATGATATATCGGCACCTGTAAGCATCTGCACAAAACTGGCAAATCCATCTGCCACTTTCTGCAATCCTGCAAGCAGACTATTAAATCCACGCAGAATAGGTGTAAACAATGCTATGAAGCCTTTACCAAGACTAGCCTTTAACTGTAGAAACCTTAATGTAAGTATTCTTGTCTGGTTCGCCCAGGAGTCCTGTGTCTTAACAAAATCTCCTGTAGCATTGGATAAAGCACTTGTTACGTACTGATAACGCAGCATTACTTTTTCCTGCTCTGTCATCTTGGCTGTAGTTTTACCGAAGCCGTTATTAAGTGCATACTGGTCTAAGTTAGTCTGAGTCATAATCACGCCCAAGTCCTTGAGCGTTTCAGTCTCACCAGTCCAGATAGATTTCAGCTTTGTATATGCCTCGTCCGTTCCACGATTGTAAAATGATGCAACATCACCGGTTAATCCCGTAACATTCTCAGCCATATCAAGTGCTGCTTTACCTGTGATACCCATAGCATTACTCATCTGGCCAAACACACCCATGTACTTCTTAGCCGACAATTCCGATAAGCCGAAGTTAGTCATAGCATTGGAGGCCCATTGGTCTGCCTGCCAGCTTAAGTCCTTAAACGCTGTATCAACTACATTCTGCACTTCTGTGACATTCGAACCTACTTCTATACAAGATTTGATAAAAGCTCCTGTTGCAACTGTTCCAAATGCTGCTACTAATTTTTTCCTTATGGTTCTAATAAATCCAGATGCATTTTTTGTTGCATTTTTTGACATAACTGTCATTTGCTTTGAGATACTATCATTTGTCTTTTCAGTTTCTTTAACAATATCATTAGATACATTAGATAAATTACTTCCCATATTTGACATTTGTTTAGTGAACTCATTATTTAAATTAATAAACTGCTTACTCGCTCGTGTAACAGTTTCTGATAACGTACTTGACACTTGTTTTGTAAATTCACTATTTATTTCAACAAACTGCTTATTTATGCTATCTGTTGCTTTATTAAGTTCTTCTAACCACTCACTTGTATCTAAACCCAATGTAAGATAAATACTTGCAATTTCTGTATCTGACATTTCCCCTCCTTTCTGGCACGAAAAAAGCTGCCTACTTCTTTGAGTAAGCAGCCTTAAAATCTCTTTGTAATCGTGTCCAATATTCTATATACTGTGGTGTTCCAACCATTTTTCTATTACGCTTCAGAAGCCAGTCATCATGTATCTTTTTCTGTTCCTTAGTAAAGCTGTTGATAACCTTAATATCTTTCTCCGCCCTTATACTTACCACTCTTCCAAGTGGTGTTTCAGGCATTATACCGGATAATAAAGAACAGAATTCAGACCAGGACATATCATCATCTGCACGTAATCTTATGCCATACTGTGACAGGAAGCTTGATTCTATCAGTTCCCAGTCATCCCACAAGTCATAGTACGTCTCACTTTGAGGGTGTCTGTTCCTCGCCGTATGTTCCTGTGGCAACGCTCATAATTGTGTTGTACATTTCCTTATACTCAGGAAGTGGTAAGTCCATATCCTCAATCTTATCAGCAGCTTCCTTGCCAACGAGCATTTCAAGAGCCTTTACCATAAAGCCAATACCATTGTCGCCATCTTCGCTAACTTTCTTCTCTGCCTCACTAGCCATAGCCTGTACGCATAGGATATTGTTCTTTCGATTGTTAACAGTTACAACCAAATCCTCTGTAATACGAATCATAGGTAACTGGTTAGTTATCTTCATTGATATGTCTATTACTTTAAAATCTGTCTTTGCCATTATCTTATTTCCTTTCTTTTATCTCTAAGCTACATGTTCTATATATGTTGGTCTTCCGTCAGACTGCGCTTCCCACTCAAGAGCTTCCGCACTTGTTGAATCTCCTGCCATACTTGTCACATTAATTACCGCTGGAATAATAAGCTGATCAAGATTAGGGAAAATAATTGATAACCACGTATTACAATCCTGTCCTGTCTTGGTTGCAAGTCTTGCAACGTAATCATTACCTGGATCACCATAATTACGTTTACCACCCATTGATATTCCGATTGACTTGGCTGTCATTAATCGTCTGGTCCATCCACCCTGATCCATTGGTTTCCATTCTTCCATGCTTCCGTCAATAGATATTCCAAGACTTTCTGCATCTTTAACAACAACTGTTGTTATAGTTTCTGGCGAATCTGATTTCTTTCTTCCGCTTGTGCATACACCAAACTTTATTTCATATACCGGATTAACATCTTCTTTTACTACTGCTTCTGCACTATATCCAGCAATTTTAGTATTTTCTGCCATATTTCTGCCTACCTTTCATAATAAATATCTAATTCTATTACACACTCAAAGATACCATTATCATCTGTTCCTACATCCACAGGCTCATCAACCAGCATTTTAGTGAAGAACACCTTAGTATCATTGATTGTGATATGGTTCATATCCCTAAGCATATTGTAGAGCTGTTCTGCCGTCTTCTCTGTGTCTCTGACACTGGTATTCCAGTGGACCAATATACTTACAGACTTAATACGATAAGAGCTGTTATTTAAGCCGCCTACCGCCATCTGCACAGATCTTTGCTTGTTATTATTGTAAACACCTATGCTCTTATCCTTTTTGTCGTCTAATTTGCCGCAATACACGTTAGTATTGTCTGCAATACCAAGACCTGCTATATAATCTCTTACATCACCTATTCCTAACATCACAACCCCGCATTCCTCTTATACAGCTTAGCAAAAGCATTCTTGGCAAAATTCTGTTTCTTACCGCCTTTAAGGTAATCATCAAGCCATCTGCCTTTAGCATTCGCATTTCCTTCATGTTTCTTGCCGCTTTCATCTGTCCAAGGTGTCTGATGGAAGTTGTATTCCGGATGATAGTACAATCTTCTTGCATAAGGCGTGCTTGATATAAGCTCCACCTTACCATTTGCAATATCCTGTGTATATACAAATGTGCTCTCATTCTGTAATGTACCTGTATCTCTAGGCATTACCTGCCTTTGAACAACATCTGTATGTATAGCTTCTGCAGTCTGTGCCAATGACACCTGTGCTGCTGCCGTAAGTCTTCTCACCACAGGCATATTAAGCTTAACTGTTGACTTAACATTCTTTGCCATTACATCACATCCAATCTTACATAATTAACTGTACCATCCGGATTACGGCACTTTGTACCCTTGTATATATGTCTTGTTACACCGAACACTGTTATATCACCTTTAGTAATAACAGGAAGTTCCGGTGCAATATCTCCAGGTATCAAAGCACATCCTTCAAGTTGTATAAGCACCTTTTCTGCTGTTAATTCTGTCTTACCGCTGTCCTGATAGTTACATAAGCCATCCCATATAACAGGCTCAAGAGGCTCTCCATAGACATTCCTGCCTTCTTGCGTTATCTCAAGGTGTATTTCTGTCTTACACATACTCTTTAGTATCAAGCAAGGGTATCTCATTCTCACACCCCCAGACTTAAGCAGCACAAGCCTGTCTGACATAGCACCCGGTATGTATCACGCTTTACAGCAATGCCATTCTGTACAAGCACATTCCAACTGCTGCCAAACTGCATAGATACTCCATTTACAGCATAATTCTGTAAGACACAATTAATCATATCTTCATTTTCATACTCAAAATCAGCCATATCACAGCATACGTCTATGACTATTGCCTGCTGGAACTCTGTCAGATTATCAAAGCCTCTTGATGTTATACGATTAAAAGTAAGCGAGTCGATATGACGGCTCGCCTGCTTTAATCTTCGTTCTATCTGTTCATCCGGGATAAGATTATGCTCGCTCAGGTACTGTTCTTTACTTGCATATACCATAGGCTCACTCTGCAATCTCTTCTGCAGGATCTACATCAACGAATACAGAATCAACCTTACCATCCTTGCCATTAGGGAATACGAATGTATCACTTAACTGGCGGTTCTGGTAAAGGTATCCGTCACCTTCTGTATGTGCTCCTGGTGCAAAGTAATAGATTGATGAAATCTTAGGTACTGTCTTGCATGTCTGACCACAGGCTACAAGAACATTAATCTTGTGAGAACCCTGAACAGTCTTCTCATAATATCCTGTTGTTTTAGGAGTAGATGTAGGCTTAGCAACAACTGTGTACTGTCCTTCACCCTTCTTCTCATAATATGTCTTACCTTCTGTCTTGCTTTCGTCTGTTGTTAACACATACTTAGACTTAAGTGGTGCAAAACCACCCTCTTCAACATCCCAGTCGAATCTGTCGTAGAATCTTTCATCATCTATAACTTCCATAAGAGTTACACCATCAATATCTGTCACTCTTGTCTCGATACCAAGACCGCCTTCTGCAATCTGAGTCATCTCAATCTTGCGTGTGAACTCCTTAGACGTCTCCAGATTATCCATAATATCTGATGATACGTACATGAGAAGACTTCCGTTAGCCTTATATCTTCTAAGCTTTCCCTTTGCAAGGATAGCCTTTAACTTAGAGAATGTGTTCTCTACTGTGTATTCTGTACCTGCTGTTTCAGAATGATATAAGGCTGTCTTCTGTGCTGCCTGTGCAACCCTGGAGAAGAATAATGCATCTGTCTCAGGAACAACCTGTGTCTGTTCAAAGATACGTGAGATATTCTGGATAGATGCTGTCTGATTAGTTTCATCAACATCTGCCTTATCTACCATAAACTGAACATCTCTATCGTGAGTTACTGTATAAGGAACATCCTTCTGGTTATACTCACCTGTGTTCCATCCACCTGATCTCTTATGATTCTTATAACCACTTACACTCATCTGTGTAAAATGGAAGGTCTTTGCATCTAACCATCTGACATTGTTTGTGATAAATGGTGATGTAAGTGTGCCCTGAATAAGAATTGCTAATAATTCAGGACTCCACTGTTCTGCATAATTTAAATTTGGCATATTATTTTACCTTTTTTAACCTTTCTTAATTGAATCTGTTCCATCTCTTTGTAGGAACGTTTACATTGTTACCTGCAGATGACTGCTGTCCACCTGTCTGCTGTCCTGCACCCATCTGAAAACCGGAATTGCTTTCAGTCGCCGGCTTAAGTGCAGGTACATCCTTTAACACCTGTTCAAGTGCGGTTTTAATGTTGTCATCTGATATCTTTCCATCTGTACCCTTAGCCTTACTGAAATCAGCCATCTTGAGTACATATGGAAGTGTCTTGGAATCTATCCCAAGTGTCATAGCTACCTGTGTAGCTGCCAGTTCTATACGAACCTTTTCTGCTTCCTGATTAGCCGCTGCCACCTGATTCTGTAGCTGTGCTGTATCATTCTGCTGTTGTGCTGTCTGCTGTGCCTTATTCTCCTTGAATGTCGCTATAGCCTGGCTAACTTCATCCTCTGATAGTCCCTGCTGCTGGAAATAGCTCTTAAGCACTGCATTTTCTTTCTTTGTTGTGGCAGTATTTACTATCTCCTGAATCTTGTCATAGTCAATTCCAGCTGAACCCTGACTATTCTGCCCTGCCGCATTGTTATTAGTTCCACCAGCGTTATTATCCTGACCGCCGTTGTCAGCTCCGCCATCTGCGAAGAACTGTAGATTAATAGGTAATGTCTTTCTCATACCTGTCTCCTTTCCGCTTACCGCCCGTCGGCATTTTCCTAAAGTTTATTGCCATTAAGTTTTGGGCATATAAAAAGGACGTCCATTGCTGAACGTCCCAGATATCAATATGATATTATCTATTTTATTGTATTCAATACTTCTTTGAGCTTATTCACTATAGACCTTTGTCTTGAATATAACATATATATAGTTGCTGCAGATTCGTCATTATCTATAAGAGATTCACCCTCCGCAAATGCTGTCTGAACAAATCCTAATGTTGCTGTTGTCTGTTCCAGTTCATACAAAGCATTCTCAAAATCAATTTTAGCAGACATATTACACCTCCATATTCATCTGTGCGTTAGTGTTCTGTATCTGTTCTTTCAGAACCACAGGCAACCTATAACCTTCAATTATGGCTATTGCTGTATCACACTGTCTACGCTTGATTGACTTGTAGGAAGTAACCTGAAACTGTCTTTTAAGCTCTCTGTATATATCTGTGTATACCTTACCACTCAAAGACTTATCGTGGTAGGCATTACTATCTTTACCACCTAAGGCACGAGTTCCAACCTTTCGAACTGCTGTTGTAATTCTGTCACATTCAATATTCATCAGTGGCATATCCTGCTTAAAGTCTTCCAGCTCCTGCTTAACTTCATCTATCTTATCATTGACTTCAAGAATTGCCTGACTCTGTAACTGGAGTTGTTCAAGTGCTGTGCGTGGCTTGCTGTTGTTTATATGTTCTTCCATATCGTGAAAACGATTGATGTATCTTGCTGTAAATTCCGTTCCCTTTGTGCCTGTAAGCTTATGTGCTATAAATTCACAGCCTTTCTTTGTTACATTGTAGCAAGGCAAAGCTCGTCCAGTACTATCCTTATATGTACTTTCCGTAAAGAAATCACTCAACGCAATTTTGCTTTCAGCTAATTGCTCTGAATATCTACGGATATCGCGTATCAAATCAGTATGTCTTTTATTTACCATTTCTGCTACTTCAACACTTGTAATTGTCTGTTCAATCTGTATCATTTCAATTATCTCCTTTTAAATTTGCTTGAAAGAAGTTCCCCAAAATGATATGATATATTTATCAGCGGGAAACCTCTGGTGTTAATATAGAAGTTGCAAACTTTGGTCGGGGCGCAACTTCTTATTTTTTTAATTCTTCATAGACCTTTCTTATCCCTATACGGACAATATCCGTTCTATTTTTCCCTGTTTTTTCACAACAATAATTTAACATCATTTCTTCTTCTTCTGATGTTCTTATTTCAAATCTTCCTTTTTTTGGATTGTCTGTTGGTCTACCTTTAGGACTCATATATTCACCTCCTTGTTTTGTCCGTACAATTATATTAATATATGTCCGTACATAAGTCAAGTACTTTTATTTAAGACATTCTTATTTTTGACCAGTTTCATATTTAAATCAATCTATTTTCATCATATTTCCACTCTAGTAGAATGTAATTTTTTACAATTAACTGGTCAAGAGGTTATTATTTTTTTCGATATATCGTATGCTCACCTTATCACTTTATTAAAAGCTTGTAAACTGCTGTATTTCTCTATATTTCTCGTCAGTTTATACTTTTTTATTATAATTTTTATAAATAAAAATTTAGCAAGATACGCATAATGTAATACATTATAAAAATACTGCTATTTTATAAATTTTATTAAATAATTATTATTGCAGCCTACCTCTGCAATTAAAAAAGACGCAGCCTTTCGCCACGTCTAATGTCACTTTCTTTTAAACATATATTTCCTTTCTGTTGCACCGGTGCAACTTGGGTATAAAAATACCACCAATCTTTCGACTGGTGGCTGTTACTTGTTTTCTTTTATTTCTGCTTTATCTTCATTATTGCTTTCTGCCTTTATTGGTCCTTTTTCCAATAATGCAATCAATTCATCAATTGTCATTCCCGGTTTTCCATCTAATATACCATCCATTGAAACACCTCCTGCCTCAATATTACCCTCTCTGTATGCCAACAGAATAGCATTTTTTTAAAAACAAATCAATACACTTATTAATATTATCACTATATTTTTCCTGACACTCTCTCATCAATTCAACCGCTCCATTATAATCAAAATGTTCTCCTTTTGAAATATATCGTACATCTCCTTGATTTGTCACAATGGTCATAGTTTTTATTGTGTCGTGTCTCATAAATACTCCAATATCATTTGCTGAAAAATCTGTTAATCCAGGATGGTTGTGACATAATACCAAAGACTTATCTTTTGCCGAATGCAATAAATGAAACATATCTGAATCAGAATATACATCTACCTCATGCCTTCCACCTTTTATAAATTTAGTTTTTTATTTGTTATTAAATCTACTACACATGCAACTTCATTACTGTTATTTTCATCTCTCGCAACTTTAAGTAAGTCCTTATGTACCTCTTTTATAAATTTATTATTATCAGAAGTAAAGCCCTTAGGATTAATTTCATTTACTTTATCTATTGCCTGCTCCGTTATTATAACCTTTTTGCCTCTATTTTTCTGTTTTAATACTTCATTTTCCCATTGTTCCTTTCTAACCGCATATACTTTCTTGTTATCCGGGTCTAAGGAGTACTTAGAAAGCCTATCAAACTGCTCAACCATTCTGCCCGCATACTGCTGCTTCTGGTCTTGCTTGTAATCCTCCTTGACCTGTTCTAACTCTTCCTTGGTAAACTTACTGTCTGGCTCTTCATCCAGCTCCGGGAAATATGTTGTATGTACGTCTTTGCAGTTAGGTCGTCAAGGATGGTAAAGACCCGCTGCTATTGCCGAAGACATTAACGGATAATTACCATCACTTGCATCACCTCCACTCCATACATCATCTATCAGCACCTTACCAACAAATGGAAGGCACTTAGGACAGGCATTAGCACGCTTATTCATAATAACTGTACTAATTCCCCAGGACTGTCTCATCTCCCCCTCTCCGGTTAGATATGCACGCTTATTGGCTGTCTGAATTGCCATCTTAGCATAATCTTTCATAGTATGCCTTGCGCCATTTGCATATTCAATACAGTTGATACCTGCTTTAAGGAAATCCTTTGTCGCCATATCAACTGCTTTCTCATATGTTCCTGCACCCGTATTCGCATACACCTGAGCATTGAATATTATCTGCCGGTATTTATCTTCCGACATTCTAAGCATTGCTTTTTCCGCCCTGTTAAAATCTGACTTCGTAGCTTTAATCAGGGCATTAAGCTTTCTTGTGTTAAGCTTGAAAAAAGCACCCTCAATGCCTTGTGACACCTTGGATGCTTTTAATCCCTTTTTCAATGCTCTTAATATCTTCTGTTCCTGCTCTGTGCCGCCTGTCTGCCTTGCTGTAAATATCATTGCATCAATTGAACTGTTTATATCACTGAATCTGCCCGCAAAACGTGTCTTGTTATCTGCTTTATATTTTTCTAAGGCTTTAAGCTGTTCTACCTGCCATTGTGTCCAGTTGAATCCAAGTTCATCTTCTTCCGCTCTGTGTCTGTCAAGATTTCGTATCATAGAAGCAATCAGCTCATCTTCTATGGCTCTAAAGGCTTTCTCTATGTCATAATCTGTGTTAAGTGCCATAAGCTACCTCACTTGTTATCAAAACCTGTGAAACTGTTATCAGCGCCATCAACTGAGAAGCCATCTGCCTGCATATTAAGTGCCGGCTCTTCCATATCAGATATACCCTGCTCAGCCTTAAGCCTTGCTATCTCTTCCTGCTTCCATTCATCATCCTTGGTATCTCCATACAACTCATCAACAGATGCCTCTATGCTCATAATGCCGCCCTGCTTAGCCTTGCTTACTGTCTCAACCTGACTTTCAAAGGATGGGTTAGCATATTCGCCAAATGTCACATCAATATCTATATCCTTAATAGCTGTCTTATTAAGCGTGTCTATGGCATTAAATGTTGCTGTAACCAGCTTAGGAAGAACTTTCTGAAGCTGCTCTACAATGTTATTTCTGCTGTAAAGCGTTGCTTTCTCTTTCTCTCTCTGTGCCTCTGCATTATCCAGCTTCTTAACATCTATGCCTAATGTTGATGGGCTCATAATCCCCTGTAAACAAAGATCCAGCGCTGTGATATATGTTGCAAGATAGCTTTCGTGTGGGATATTGCCCTGTACAAGCTCTATCTTATTAACTGTACCTTCTGCCATGCTGCCATCTGTTTGTATATATGCATTATCAAAAGCATTAGGCTTTAGCACTTTTCCATCCAGCGGATTCCTTGGTAGCATATTCTCCGGTATATATTCCTTTGTTCTATTCTTCCTTAAGGCATCCATCCATTGTGACCATGCTTCATCCAGCGCATCAAAGTTATCTATCTTTGCATCAAATATGCTTTTGCCTCGTCCTGTATACTTAGCTGACTTATAAAACATAAGGGGAACAGCCATTATAAACTTGTCATTCCAGGTAACATCACTAAGATGTGCCAGCTCCGGTATAACACTTAAATCATATTCCCTGCTGCCTCTTGTAAGCTCATAATGTATGTAGCCTATGCCATAATGTTCAAGTAATACATATTCCTGTCTCTGGACGTTATACACTGTCTTAAACACTATTTCCTTAACTCTTCCCCTGTCCCTAATAATCTCTGTCTTATCACCAGAGTAGAATTCCAATATAGGATACTTGCTAAGGTTCGTATCGAACGATATCTTGAATGCTCCATCACCGATATAAAGCGTTTCTGTTATTGCCTGCTTAACTAGCTCAATGAAATCATTTTCCTCTGCTATCTTATCCCATTCTGTCTGCCTGCTGCCAGCATCTATTAAATTCATATCATCTGTTACTATACTGGCCAGCATATCACATAACATAGCAGGGAGACCCACGTGTATCTTTCTTATCTCCATACCTATTGTACAGGATGCAGACCAAAACCTTGTCTTGTCACCATCTATCTGGCTGTATAGCTGTGACAGTTCTTCACTCTCACCTCTGTACCATATCTGGTTCTTTATGGCATTTCCCTCGTAATCAAGAGTTTCCTGTATGCTTATGGATCCATTAACAGCCGGCTGGATGTGCAGCCACGTTCTTATTCCTGTTTTTATCTTCTCTGCCATACTTGTAAATATGTTCACCTCTCTCACTCTCCTATCTGGAATTATGTCTTATTCTCTATACCTATCCTGCTTCGATAAGGAATCCAGCCATACTGTACGCTGTTTACCATATGGTCATTGCCATCCTCAGGCTCACAGTCCTTATCTTCAAGCCACGAATACGTTTCTAACTCTGTCTTGTAATTCGTGCACGTATCGACAATATAAAAGCTTGGCTCTCTGCCCTTCTTGTCGTTAAAGGACATCCAGCCAAGCTGTAAGTTAATTCTATCTATTATGGTTACTTTCTTATACGCATTATTGAATATATACAGGCATTCATGATGTTCTCTCTTATACTTGGCAAATTCTGTTATTGTCGCCTGATCCGCGTTATCAACAAATGTATTCTTTGCCATGCCGCCCCATTCTTTTCTGTTGCGTTCCAGGAAGTCTATGTAATTCCTTACTGTATCACTTGGAGCTATTGGTATATCAAGTTCTGCATTGTTATACACCTTTTCATCCAGCACTATCAGCTTGCCCTTGTTTGTTATTCCCATAAATGACATAGCAATCGTATCCGGGCTCTTGGTTGAATAAGCTGTATCAAGTCCGCTGGTGAATATTATGAAATATTCGCCCTGCATTTCATCAACCTCACGTCTGATGTATGACTTTGCCTGATCTCTGGTAATGATATGCCTATTGCAGAAATTTGAAAAGACAAGACCGGTAGCCTTGCCTCGTAATCCCAATATCTTATTCTTGTATATCTTAGTACCAGGTGGATAACTTAATTTCTTCTGTTCTATCTTCTCAGATGTCATAGATATGTTATCTATCATCCTGAAGAACCAATATACCCAGTTCTTAATAGGCTCACATCCTTTCAGATCTTTCCATATTTCTTCCGGCACATCTGCCTTGTACTTATCAATCGGTCTTGCGTGATTGATGTATTCTGAATATATTGGCAGCGTAGGCGCATCCGGATTAAGCGTACCTACAAAGTATTCAGAACGTCCGAATATCTCTCGTATGAAGTCTATGTTGGCTGTATTGCGCTCATCTACCCACACACATCCAAACTGTGAACCCAAGGCATTCTTCCACTTGCTGGCATTATCGTAACCGAGAATATATATTATCTTGGTACTGCTGCCAGTTTTGAATTTAATATGCGGAAGTTTATTTTCTTTATCGCCATTACCACAGTATTCAAGATTGGGAAATATCTGCAGCAATCCCATATCAGCATTTATTATATTCTTCTCAATAACACCTGTTGTATTACCGGCTATAACATGCAACTTCATATCTGATTCAGCTACATTCATAATGAACTTAACAGCTACTGTTGTTGTCTTTCCGGATGCAGTTGAACCCTCTAAGAACTCTGCTCTTGCTGGTGTGTCTATGTAATCCCAGTACTTATCACTTAGAAGCATCTGGCTCACCCCTTGCTTTACGCTGTGCAAGAAGCTCCTGTAATTCACTCCTGGTTGTATCGTTTACATTGGCTTCTATCTTGTCTGTGAATATACCTAAATGCTTGCCAAGAAGCTCTAAGGCCTTAACCTTGTCACAGGACTTAACTTCTAATCCATCTCTACCCTTCTTGATAACAGCAAGAGCTCTTTTCTGTTCCTCTGTCAGTTCCTCCGTTAATACTGGCTCTACTGTTCTATACATAACAGGCTTACCATCTTTATCCAGTACATCCACAAGTGCTCCACCCGCTTCTACTTGCATCTTCTTTTCAACCACATGTGCATAATCCGCATTATTAGAAAAAGCTATCAAGGCAAGCTCCTTGATAACTCTCTCCTGGGTTATCTCTGTACTCCTTGATAGCTCTTTTTGTCTTTTTGCTATATATTCCTGCACCTTAACATTTCTTAACAGTCTTGATGCCGTCTGTTCTGCTGTTTTCGATGAATACCCTGCCCTGATAGCTGCCTGTGTGGCATTAAGGTCTATAAGGTATTCTTCACAGAATCGCTTCTGTTTATCTGTTAATGCCATACAATCAGCTCCTTTCTGGCATAATAAAAGACCTCATTTTAAAAACAAGGTCTTCACACTATATTACTTATTTTTTTTATAATATTTATCGTATTCAATTTTATTACCAATAAATTCTATTACTGACACTATCATAACAGCTATATCTAATGCTGTCAGCGTGCCAGCAAATATACTTTGTGCTAAATTAATACTTGTCAATACAATAACAAAAAAATATCCTGCTACTTTCCAAGTTGAAACTGCATCATGTTTTTTATCTTTAGAAAATATCTTTATACCTCCTCCTACAAAAGCCATTATAAATACGAAAATTAATACAGATAAAAATGCTACTTTCATAAATATCCCTCCTTATATATTTTATATATCGTCAGGTTGCTTATATTTCTTAAGAGTTATTAAAAAAGACACCAGCCTTAAGCTAGTGCCTTACGATATGGAGGTATACACCCTTTTATTAATGTTAGGAGAATGGTGCTAGCTCTCACCAGCACCACCGGGGATATTATTGAATTCAGACTTGCGTATGTCTGTGAAACAATGCACCTTACATCTGTTCCACGATAAATATTACCACATATAAAACGAACAGAACGAACAAACTTTTATTTTTCTTTCAAAAATCTTTCAACAGCCATCCTGCATCCATCTGCAGTATAATGCTTCCCCATACTGTGTGCAACTTTTATCCAGGAATATTTGTTAATGTATCTGTACGTAATCATCCTCCTCATAGTGCTGCTCTTTATCTGGTATATGTAATGCTCTGCAAGTGCTATCTGCTGTTCTATCTTCTCCAGAACATCTTCCTGCTGCGACTTTCTTAACATCAATAATGCCATCTGAGTATCATACTCCGAATATGGGAAACCTTCTATCTTGAAATGCTGCTTGCCACCATTTCCGCCTGATACACTATCTATTACAGTATATCCTTCCCGCTCCATCTTACTTATCCTTTTCTCTATCTGAGATATAGATTCTTTTAATGATTCTCTCTCCTTTACCAAGTCTTCATACTGTATCAATATTTCTTTGATATTGTACTGTTCTTCCACTCACTACACCTCTCAAATATATTTTTGTATAAAAAAATGCCAACCATCAAATAATGACGGCTGACATAAATTCAACTTAAAAATTGTATAAAAGATATAACACCGAAAAATATTGATAATATAATACTAATTATTCCTATTACATCTTGTCTTTTTTTACTTTTATCTTTCTCATAAACTGTATCTTGCAATTGTTTTATTTCAATTGCAACTTCTTCTACTGTCTTTTCATACTTATCAGTTTCTTTATCATCCCTATAATCAATAAGCTGTTTTATCAATACATTATTTGCGCCATCTAATATATTCATTGGGAATATTTTATTGTAATAATGTATCAAGCTTAATATATATTTTTTAAATTGATTCTTATCTTTTTCTTCAACTTTAAAATCATACTTTTTCAGTTGGTCTGCGTTGAATTCTATTAAATATTTTTCTAATATAGTTTCTATATTTCCATAATATCTTTCTAATTCATCATTTCCATTGATAATATGTTTGTATACAATTTCTAATTCACTAATGCATTGATCATATTCATTTTCTCTATAATATGACACTAATATATTACCAACTGATTTAAACATCTTCTTTTTGCCAATAAAAAAGATAATATCTTTTGAAAACAATATTAACATCCAATATAGATAGCCCATTAATATAACACATATTGCAATAAAAGCAACTACTATTAATATAGATTGTATATTTGTCATTTGTTTCTCCTTAATGTTACATTATAATTTATTATATACAATTTAGCGTCATTATTCAATTATCAAAGAACATTTTATAAATCTTATTGACTTCTTTTTAGGAGTACCTTATACTTGCTCCTACAAGGTACTCCTTGTGTTTGGACAATCCCTATGTGCTGGCTAGGCTGTGAGGGATTGTCTTTTTTCATTTCTTTTTTTATCTGCCAATATTATGAGAATATTAAAAAAATTCTTTACATTCTCAGAAGCTTCCATACTATCCGCGAATTCTACACACTTCTTGAAATTTTTCTCTGGCATGTCAATTAAATTTTTTAATATTCCAATTATCTCTAAATCATTCATATTATTATCTCCTTTGTTTTATTATAGTTTCATTATACACTATAACGCAACATTGTCAATACTCCAATGAATACTTTTACACTATATTGAATATTTTTATTCAATAATGTATAATGTTGTAAAAGGAGGTAAATAATATGAGTAACGATATCCGTAATGAAATCAAATCATACATTGCTAAAAGCGGTATGACATTAACCGAAATCATATCTGAATATAATAAAACTCACGAACCAACTACAACTCAAAACATTTCCAACAAATTAACTCGTGGAACAATTAAGTATAGCGAATGTCTCGCTTTAGCTGATATAATGGGATATGATATCACATGGGTTAAGAGAGGGTAATACCTCTCTTTATTTATGCTAAAAACTTATTAATAAAATACTGCTGCCCTCTTCCAGTCACTTTAGTTGTTCGATTTATACGAACTGAACCATCTGGATTATTTATTGTACTTTCTTTAACCTCAAATAAGTTCATATCCATGCTCTTCTGCGTTGGCATATTGTAATCTGAACCGTTCCGCTTTATTAAGTACCCATTTTCACGCAACCACAAAAACAATCTCTTTTGCCCCATATCAACACCATTCTGCTTAATCAGTTTGGCTAAATCACCAATCAATATTGATGTAGTACTTGTAGCTACTGCATCCGCAAATATCTCTTTAGGTTTCATTCTATGATTATCTTCTATGAGCTTTGAATTATCTATCTTAAGACTGTCTATGGTCTTATTAGCTAATTTCAGCGCTCTAGCCATAACCTGTTCAGGTGTGTTCCACGCCTTTTCTAAATCAATTAGATACTGACGTACTGCTTTACCTTCTGAGGTACGCTGAATCATACATATCTGTTTTGCCATATCAAGTGATATGTTATAATCGACTTGAGGTCTTCCCACACTTTCTGATATTTTACTCATTTTTGAGTAAAAGTCTTCTCCCTCTGAAAATCCATATTCGGTCATTCTTTGAAACCAATCATTAAATCTTGTCTTAATTTTTAATTCCTCATGAAGCTCTCTGGCTGATACTGTCTGTGTCTCATTATTTACTGTTATTAAAGTATTCATAAATTTACATCCTCCTGTTTTATATAATAAATAATTTAAAAATCCTAATGTAACTTCTAATTACTTTTGAATTAACTTCCTGTCTTTCGTATGCTTGGAAGCACCTCTGATGTAACCCAGTCTGTAAATCTCTCTGCGCTGTCTTTACGGCTCTGAAAGATTGTCTTATAAAGGTTGGCTTCATTAATAAATGCAGCTTCCTGTTCTCTGCCTAATCTGTCTATGACCTTACTTGTAGTAACCCCATCTGTTTTAAGTCTTGTTTTAACTCTGCTCGACTTGGCTTGGACTAACCTTTGACTTAGATGGACTAAGCTCAACCGCACTAATCTTGCTCGCACAATCCACAACTACTGTCTGTGATACTGGATGAATGACAGGCTCCTCATCCACACCGCACTCTTTAACCCTGCTCTGAGAATCAGCAGGCTTTGGATCCATACTATCAGTAATGTCTTCCACCATAGCCGTTATACACTCCCTAAGGTTGCTGATTTTATCTTCCAGATACTTTCCAATCTGGCTCTTTATAAAGTCAGATGTATCTGTGGCTATATCCTTAAGTCCTGGAACATTCTCAAAAGCTGTGTACCCGATATTACGTCCATCTTCTGTCAGCTCCGCCTTGTATAACACCTCTGGATTTATCTCCTCATAGGCAGACTTCACCTGTAAAAGCCTGTCAGTTTCTGAAACAAGATCCTTACCGAACCTGTTAAGATACTCTAAATCTAACATGCATACTCCTTCCGTCAGTTACTAAGCAGCGAGTCATAAAACTCATCTGACCGCCGTTCACGCTGACTATAATTTGTAAATTTATTTTTCTTTGCGCGCGCAGGCGCTATATTATTTAGTTTTTGTTTTTGTTTTTGTTTATATATGGCTACGGTTTCTCCTACGGTTTGTACTTCGGTTTGTACTACGGTTTCTCCTACGGTTTTCCCTACGGATTTGAAAGTACAAATTTTATATTTATTGGGACTTCCTTTTTTTCCTCTCTGGAATTCTATCAGCCCTGCTTCTATTAATTTATTTCTGTTTTCGACTAACGTAGCCTCTCTTGACATCTGACAACGAGACATTACTCGCTGGTTATCTACTTGTATCCACTCGCACCACCCTGCCATATTATTGATACTTAATAACTTGTAGTACAATAATTGCGCAGCACTCGGCAAGTAATGACTTTCGAGCCACCTTTCAAACCCGTTCAGTTGTTTTATATAGTCGATTCTCTGCTCTGTATTCACGGCTTCACCTCTTCCAGCACCACTTCTATACGTGGATTATGTTTATCTATGAAGAAATGGTCCTCAAAGCCTACTATGTTATTCCATCCGTCATTATCAAGCACCTTACACTTAACAAGTGCATCCTGTATGAACTTATGTGCAACCCCTGCTATATTATCAAGGTCACGCTTTCTGTTAGGCTCATAGAATGTGTATTTAATCCGGACTGGATTATTTATATGGGTACGCTTAAGATTAAGCCTTATAGCGTTAGATATGATCATCTGATACTGCTGCTTCATATCGTTGCCCGTACTATGCCGGTTATGAAAGCTTCTTTCTGCTTTCAGGTATTCGTTTAATCCTGGAAGCGTACCCTTGATTGTAAATGTATAGAGCATTCAGCTCCTTTCCGCCCTGTGGAAGTATGTACCACAGGGCTTATATGTATTTCTGTGACAACGTAGATTGTGTGATATTATAAAGTCACAGATAACTCCTTCCAAACTCCTGTATAAAGTATTCTCTGGTGCCATAATGCTGCTCATAATACTTCTGAGCCATCTTCTTAAGTCTTGCATCTATAACACCTGCAGATTGTCCTGCGTGTGCACCATTAGGATGCAGATCCGGACGAAGTGGAACTACGAATCCGTACTTCTCACTCTTCTTTCTATTAGGCCCGCCGAATATATGATGCCTTTCTACTGGTGACGTATGTGTGAATATACATTCATCCATGTTATCTGTGAATACACTCTTAAGCTTCTTACTCATATGTTCCACCTTTCCTTAAGCTGCGACAGCTCCACCGGAGACATCGTATCTATCCCCAGTTCCTTGGCATCTGCCACAGTTCCATCTATTAATACTGACATTTCGTGGGTGTTATATGTATGGCTCCCTCTGATCAGCTTGTAGAAAAATACTTCAACATCATTTTCTTTCTCATACTTGATATACTTAAGATGAGGTTCTTCCATTTCATATGCTGCTTCTATTGGAATGTTGGTTTTTATAACTGCTGCTACTCCCTCAGCCACCTCCTGAGGTTGTCCATACCGCCCCAGGAGAATGTTCTTAATCTTTGCCTTAGAAGTATTAGTCTTATCAGCAATCCTGCCTACAAGAACGTGAAAATATGCATTGGCATCCAGGCTTCGTCTTTCCCTGTGAGGCTTAATCTCTATATCCAGCTTGTCCTTATCTCTAAGTTCTATGAACTGTTCTGCCACATCACTATCAACTTCCAGTGTCAGCATCTGTTTCATAGTATTAAAATCAATGGCTACATCCTTGTATCTGCCTGTACACTTCATTATTCAATTACCTGCTTAGAAGGTGTTGCTCTAAGTGCTTTCATTACAATTGGGAAGATACCTTCTGTAATATCTTCTAGTTTATCAATATTAAACCTCGTATATATTGTCTCATGCGATACACCGGTTCTTGCAATCTCCTGCTCAATCGTCAATATCTTAGGCTTTGTTATTTTCATTGCTTTTATTTCAGCTTCTTTTGCTTCCTGCTCTTTACGTTCAGCTTCTTCTTTCTGTTGTTTCTGTTCTTTCGTAACTTTTTCTGCTGTATCCGAAGTATCCAGATTATCATCTTCACTTATTTCCATAGCTATCATATACAAATATCTTCTGGCATAAGTAGTTACTGCACCTATATTCTGCATTGCCGTAGCACCCTGTATACTCACATTTGCAGTTGGTATACTAAATTCTATTGTATCTTCCAACTCCTCAAGATTAATAAGTATAAGACTTGCCTTATTCTCGTTGATTGCGAATTTAAACAATGTCTTGTGAGCTGCTGCAATGCTATTGCAAGAAGGAAGAAAGTCAGAGAGTTCGTAATATTCATATTTGCTATATGTATTTTTTCCAGTCTTTACCAACTTCTTTGATTGCAATTCAACCCTCATCTCTGCAAGTTTTTCATAAATACTTTTTTTCTCTGCCATATTAAACCTCCTGATACAATACACCTGTACTATCTATATACTCACATATCTTATTCTTGTCAGATTCTGTGCAATATATCTTTATGGTATATTCATTTGGTTTATTATCGAAAACTGTATAAGCTGCTGACATATCATCATTACCAGTATTGTTACAAGCCGCTATAAAAGTATCATCAGCACTTTCGACATCCTGTTTAATATTCTCTTTGTTAATTTCTTCCTGTCTTTTTTTATCTTCTTCAGCCTTACGTTCCTGTTCCTTTCGTTCCTGCTCTTTTCTTAATATCTCTGCCTTATCTGCCTCATATTTAGTTATTACATTAATGGCAATAGATAAATTAAGTGTACTTTTAAATGTATCTAAGGCTTTCTGCTCTGCATCACTATGCATATTCTTAATTGTCTCTATAGACATTTGGGCATTATTAACATATGTTTCTATAGCCTCTTTAATTTTTTTTGCAGATGTTCCCTTATTTTCCCACGTTTTATCATAAATCTTACTTAACGGAAGATATTCCTGCATTCCTTCTATACAGCTATCATATATCTGCTGTATTTCTTCTTTTTTCTGTTCAATACGCTTATCCTCGTACTCTTTTGTCTGCTTTGCAATAAGTTCTATTGGCTCAGCTATGATCTGCTGAAGTTCTTTTATTTTGTCCTCAAAAGCATCATATGGCTGCATATATTTTTTCTTAACTTCTTTTCTTTTATCATCAAGACACTTACTAAGCTTTCTTAATGTTGCAACTGTGCTCTTTGCCTCAATAAGAGTATCTTCTGTAAATACCATTGTTTTATACAGATTCATGGATGCCTGTACATTTTCCTTAATATCATCAAAGTTACTAATGTTTAAAATTCCATTTGTCTGCTCTACAGACACAACCATCTCATTCATTTTTTATCTCCTATGCCAATTTTTTCTAATAATTTTTTATTTTGTTCATAAATCAGATTAAATTCATACTGTCCATTCTTTGTCACTCTGAATTGTCTTAAATAACGTGCTCTTTCATCCTGGCAATCACATTTTTCTCCAGGATCCAGATTAGCCCCACATATAGGGCACTCATAATTCCACATTGCTTTTTACTCCCAAATGTTCTACAATATAATTGGTTTTTTATCATAGTTGTTGAGTTGCAGTGGTTGTGACACTGCAGCTCTTTTTATATGTTTCTGATACGATAATCACCTATTGGGACACCTGCTTTACACTCCAACCTGTGAAGCCTTAACATCCACTTGGATGCATCTTCGATTCTTCCATCTGCAATAGCTGCATTGATTCTCTTGCTAAATGCAATTATTTCCCCTGTTGTTCTCACCATGTCACTCCTTTCTGACATAACCTAACGAAGTCAAAGCCTGTTCATTAAGTCGCTGCCCGTACTCTTTCTTCTCTTTGTCCGACAGTGAATCGTAATCGATAATCTTGTCACCATCTATAATCTTTATTACTATATTCACACTCTCACCTCTGACTTGTGGTTACTGTCTTATATGCTTACACTGAATGTCCTGATTACAAATTATTAAGGTTTTATATCAATATCCATAGGATTCTCTGTATGAAAATACATCTTGTAATGATATGGATCTGAATGTGTTCCTGTTATATCCTCAACAACATACATTGTGTAATCATTGAGATATATGTAATTCTTTCTGTATTCATCTGCGCCAGTTTTAACCGTACATACAAGTTCATTTTCACTATCATTGCTTATGCTCATATAGCCTTCTGCTTCCATAATGATTTTATCTGTACGTGCGTTGTATACTGTTATTTTTCGTTCACACTCAAAATAATCTGCCTGCTTTGACATATTGTAATTAACTTTATCTGCTTCACTACAACCTGTCATTGTTAATGATGCACCTAATATTAAAGCTGCTAATATTGTGTTTTTTCTCTTTATCACTTTCTGTCTCCTTGTATAAATATCTTGTTTAATCCTGTTCTAGCTCCTATACTTTAATCACAGGCTATTGCCGTAGCCGAGTAATCACGAAAGGAGTAGCTTATTATGATTAACAATGATGTATTACTTCAAAAAACAGTTGAAATAACAATTGCTAAGTTATCTAACTCATCAGTACACACTAATAAAGAAGGTGGTGCCGCTGTTGCTGATTTTATGCAACAAATCTATGATAAGTTGGCTGAACTAAGCAAAAATGATTTTTCTAAATAATTTGTTATTTCATCTTGGCTCTTGCTGTTATAAGCTCTGCAAGAGCCTTTGTTTTATCCGCTATTTCGTTTTCATATAAGCTAGATGCACTATTATTTTTCACAATATCTGTTATATGAATAGCTAATTCTGTTATCAGCAAATCTACCTGTTCTTTCACGCCCAAACCTCCTATCCAAAAAGTATTACAATCACTAGCACAGCTATTAAAAATATATTGGGAAGTTAGGATGCCTCTCTCTGAATGGTATCCTTATAACCTCATAATGCTTAATGCCAGATACTTTCATTTTCTTTATAGCTGATACCGCCTGTATAAATGTCTTGGCTTTCTCTTCTATGAATGGTTCGTAGCTACGGATAATGTACTTATATGTTTTCTTCGCAATTGCTCTCACCTCCTTGTATGTTACTTGCTTGAAATAGTTACCTTTTTTGACTTAAATATTCTGTCGTAACATTCTTTACATACACCCGAACGCCATCCAAAAAATACTTCAGCCTTGTTTCTGCAGCCTATAACAAGGCAGCGTTTCCGTATTATTTTATAAAGCGCTCCTCCGGCTTCATCATGTAAGCCAAATTCTTTTCTTAGGATGTTCTTACTTATTTGAACTGCTATACCAATTAAAATAAGTATCATTGATACATATACTATTGCTGTTACCATATAAATACCTCCTTGTTATGTTACTTGCTTTGAATGTTTACTTGAATTTATTTCAAGTTAAAATTCAAAAAAAAAATTAAAATTTTATCTGATTAAGAGTTACACCGAAATGCTCAGCAAGAGCTCTAACCTTACTTACCGCCACATTAGATATATCTTTTTCCCACGAGCAGTATGTTTGAGGAGAAATTCCGATTTTGTTGGCAACTTGCTCCTGTGTTTCGTTTTTTCTTGCTCTTAATTCTTTAACGGAGAACTGCATTTCATTTGTATTCAACTTTTCATCACCTCATTTCAACTTGAATTATTTTCAAGCATATGTTACTTGATTTATATTCAAGTGTCAATACCTTTTTTGAATTTATTTCAAGTTTTTTTATCTTTTTATCAATTCTACTTGAATTTTCTTCAATTATATTATATTATTCAAATATAAATTAAGAAGGGCGGTGACATTAATATGTGCCTTGGTGAAAACATACGTTTTTTAAGAACTAAAAAAGGATATTCTCAAGATGACATAGCCAATATGCTTGGTTATAAATCATTTACTACAATACAAAAATGGGAGTCTGGTGTTTCTGAACCACCACTTAAAGCCTTAAAGAAATTATCTGAGATATTTAATATAGATATGAATGATTTAGCTACAAAAAAACTCTCTTATAATACTAATGAAGATAATAATGTATATTATCTTGATGATGATGCAAGAGATATGGCTCAGTTCTTATATGAGAACCCTGACTATAAAGTTCTCTTTGATGCATCACGCAAGGTTAAAAAAGAAGATATTCAGTTTGTAAAGGAGATGATTGACCGAATGTCTAACAACAACGATTAACAGTAAGAGGGTGAAAAGAAATTGGATACTAATATTGTATACGCTGATATGCCTGTGACAATTAAGGCATACACTATGCATTGTAATGATGATACATACACTATCGTATTAAACTCTAGGCACTCCCTGGAGCAGCTTATGAAAGCGTATCATCACGAGATGAAACACATTGAAAATGGAGATTATGACAAACAGTGCAAAGATGTTCAGGTAGTTGAAATATTTGCACATAGAGAAGAGGGGGACATTTAATATGGATATATCTAAGGAACAATTCAAAAATATAAAAAAAGAAGGAGGGTTTTCAAGTTTTACATTTCTTACTACTGCAAAATATATAAATGGAACATCGTCTGCTGAAAAAACCTATTGTAGTATTGGACTATATAACGCAGGATTACTCCTCGACGTTACAGGTAATACAAAATCTTTATATAAAAGCGAGGAAATTACTAATGTATTTTTAGCAAATCCTTACATTGTAATAGAATTTATTGATGATAATTTCTGGGTTTTGTCTGCATCAGATAAAAAACTCAAAAAAATATATGATGGACTATTATATACCGGTGTTAATTCTGATATAAAAGATGTACATCAATTCTTAGAAAAAAATATAATTACAGATTCCAATGGTAATGATTTATCTAATAAAATAAAAATCTGTAATAATTGCGGTGATAAGTTACTAGTAAAAGCTGAAAAATGCCCTTATTGTGGAAAAAAGGATACCGGATTTTATATTGTAGATAAAAATGATACTGAAAAAATAAATACAATTATAGGAAATGTGCCACATCCCAAAAATGGCACTCCTATTTGGAATACAAAGAATCCATCAATTACCAAAAAAGGACAGATTAAAGAAAAAGTAAAAGAAAACAAAGCTAATGGAATAGCTTGTTGTCCTAAATGTGGAAGTACCAGCATAAACTATTCCACTAAAAAATTAAGTTTGGGAAGAGCTCTTCTTGGAGGTGCTGCATTTGGAAGTACTGGAGCAATTATAGGCGGACTTTCAAGCAAACAAGGTGTAGTTAAATGCTTAAATTGTGGATACAGTTGGAAATTATTATAATAGGAGGCTAACAATTATGAACACTAAAAGCAAATGGTACTTAAGCACTTGGTTTATTGCACTTTTATGTGCATGCTGGTTTCTTATTATTCCGCCTATAATCGGCATTATTCTTCTTATCATAAAAGCTGTAAATGATAAGAAACAAAAAGAACTATTCACACAAACATTCAATCAGAACAATCAACTATCGCAGGAATATTCTGAAATGAAACAAACATGTGATGAGCTAGGTGTTACTGAATATATAGAAACAAAGAAAAAGATTGAACAAATAGAACAGGAATCAGCCGCAAAGATTGCTTCTGCTGAAAGCGAAGCAAAAGCTAACCTTGATTCTCTCAATGAAGAAATACAGAGTAATAATGTATTAATTGATAAATTGAGAACTGAAATTAATGAATTGCAACAACAGGATGATAAACTAAAAAAATCTCTTGCAACCCAGCAGCGTAAAATATCACGTTCCAAAGAATTGTATAAGAGTTTTGCTTATGCATTTGATAACTTCATAAATTTAGAAATTCCTTATAATAGTTGCATCTTAAGCACAAGTGATTTAGAAGATGCCGAAGAAATTGCTCCTTCAGTAATTCTTAAATTACATTGTATGGACATAAAGAGTCTGCGAAAAGCTTATAAAGATAATGAAAAGCTTATAGACAATCTTTTAAAGCAATATTCTGCCAGATATACAACCAAAGCTAATAAAGCTATCTACAACCTAATGGTAATAGCATTAAGAGCTGAACTACAGAATATATTATATGCACTAAAATATGAAAAGCTAGATACTGCAATCGAACATGTAAAAGATATTTCTGCAAAATACCTTAAGATTGCTGGCGAAGGCAATCAGACTATTGCTTGTACTCTTACAAAGTTCATAGGCGAATTAGAATATCTCTTTATTAATGCTGTTAAAATTGAATATAATTACTATGTTAAACGTGAGCAAGCTAAGCAAGAACAGATGGCTCTTAAAGAACAAATGCGACAGGAAGCTGAAGAACGTAAAGCTCTTGAACGTGAAAAGAAACATATTCAACAGGAAGAAGAAAAGTTCAATACTGAAATTAGTAAGTTGCAAGATACTATGTTAAATACTACTGATGAATCAGAAATTGATAAACTCAAGGCAAGAATCCTTGAACTTCAATCTCAATTAGGTGAAGTAATTGTTAAAAAGGATGAAATAACTAACTTACAAAATGGTAAAGCCGGTACTGTTTATATAATAAGTAACTTAGGAGCTTTTGGTGAAGATGTATTTAAAGTAGGTATGACACGTAGGCTTGAACCTCAAGACAGAATTAATGAGCTCGGAAACGCCAGCGTTCCTTTTAAATTTGATGTACATAGCTTCATATTCTCTAAAGATGCTGTAGCTCTTGAAAATAAGATGCACGAAATACTTAATGATAGACGTGTAAATAAAGTTAATATGCGTAAGGAATTTTTCAAGATATCTATAGATGAGCTTGAAAAGATAGTTGATGAAATAGAACCAACGGCAGAATTTAACAAAACAATGGTAGCTGGCGAATATCGTCAATCTCTTTCTTCTGATTCTAACTATACTAACTCATACTCTCTTGATGATGATGATGAAGACGAATAATTATCGGCTTTAAACCAACATTTTATGTGTTGGAGATGTGGGAATAATATTTAATTAAGACTATGATTAGGAGGTATTACTATGAGTGAAAAGGAACAGTTATTACAGTTAATTGACAATATGCCTGATTATAAGATTGGGTATATATTAGCTTACGCAAAAGGTATTACTGCTGAGGAACAGGCTGATAATGATTTCTGTGAAGCACTTTATCAAGATTATATGAATAGTCCAGATAAAGACGAAAGCTATTCCCTTGATGATTGCAAAAAAGAATGGGGGATTGATTAATGTATAGAATTATTATCAAAAAGCCGGCTAAAAAATTTATTGATAAATTACCTAAGAACGAAAAGCTGCGAATTATCAAAGCAATAGAAAAATTACCTGAAGGTGAAGATATTAAAAAGCTGAAAGGTCATGATAATATATATCGTCTTCGCGTTGGTGATTACAGAATTCTATATACTGTTGATAATGGTGAGTTTATTGTGATTGTTATTAATGCTGGAAACAGAGGACAGATATATAACCAATATTGACACCAAAACATATAAATGGTAAGATAAGTCCAACAGAAATGGTCGTTGTTTAAAATGACTAGCGAGAATCCCTCTTACCATTTATATGGAAAGAGGGATTTTTTCCTTTATATTGACTTAATAGCACTATTATATTATTATATATCTTAAGAAGATATGGCTAACTTGTTTGGCTGTGAATAGAGGACTTGAGATATATGACATCTCAGGTCCTCTATTTGCATTATATAAATAAAAGACCCTTGTGCTGGTAACACAAGAGCCTTTATATAACGACATTTACATAAGCTGTGCTTATGATATAATATCGCCCTAGACAAGCCATATTATATCATTCATAGCACCGCTTTTGCAAGTGGTGTTATTTTTGTACCCATTTTTGAGTTGCACCGGTGCAACTTGCATATATTCTACAGAAAGGATGATTAATATGGCTAAGGATATACTTAATATGAAATCTGCGTGTGCTTATATCCGTGTATCTACTGACAAGCAGGAAGAGCTTTCTCCGGATGCACAAAAACGTCTTCTGATAGACTTTGCTAAAAAGAATAATATGTCACTTCTGGCAAGTAATATCTATCTTGATAATGGTATTTCCGGCAAGAAAGCTGATAAAAGACCAGAATTTATGAAAATGATAGGAATGGCAAAAAGCAAAGAACACCCTTTTGATGTTATTCTTGTGTGGAAATTCAGCCGATTTGCACGTAACCAGGAAGAGTCTATCGTATATAAGTCTTTACTGAAAAAGAACCACGTTGAGGTTGTGAGCATATCAGAGCCTTTGATTGATGGTCCTTTTGGAAGTCTTATTGAAAGAATAATTGAATGGATGGATGAATACTACTCTATCCGTCTCTCCGGAGAAGTTCTACGTGGCATGACAGAAAAAGCATTAAGAGGTGGCTACCAATCTTCCCTTCCGCTGGGTTATAAGATGAACAAAGACACTGGCATTCCATACATATATGATGATGAGGCTGTTATCGTACGTAAGATTTATCACGATTATATATCTGGCCATAGTTACTTAGAGATTGCCAGGGAACTTAATTCTCTTGGGTATCGGACTAAACGTGGTTCGACATATGAAGGACGTACTGTAGAATACATATTATCCAATCCATTTTACTACGGTGCTGTAAGATGGAACAGACAGAAACATGATGACCATACTATTAAATCTGTTAGCGACTGGATCATAGCAGAAGGAAAACATGAATCTCTGATTGATAAAGAGACCTGGGATGAAGTCCAGCATCTTATAGCGCTAAGGAGCCGCCCTTACAAAGCAAGAGCTGCAGGGCATATGAAACATTGGCTGGGTGGAATTGTCAAATGTTCAGACTGTGGAGCTTCTCTTATGGCCGGTCTTAATGCTACAAGATATCAGTGTGGCAATTACAACAAAGGAAAATGTTCACATAGTCACTATATTAAAACTGTCGCACTTGAACATGCTGTATATGAAGCGTTTGAACGTGTTTTAGATGGAAGTGGGGAATTGCATTACGAACTTAAAAAAAGCTCAAATGAGCCTGATACAGATGACAGAAGTGTTATCTTAAATCAGTTGTCTAAACTAGAGGATAAAGAAGCAAGAATTAAACAGGCATACCGGGATGGAATCGACACCTTAGAGGAGTACAAAGAGAATAAGCAGCTGCTTAAAGATGAACGTGAAGCACTTGAAAAACAGTTAGAAGCCTTCAGCTCGGCATCTGATGATTCAAATTCTAATGCAACTATGCTTAAGAGCATATCAACTGTATATGACATTATAAAAGATACCTCTCGTGATACTCTTACTAGGTCGAATGCTATAAGAAGTATTGTGGATCATTTTGTTTATGATAAGGAAAAGGATAAACTGGAAGTGTACTTCTTCATGCAGAAATAATGGATTATTGAATATTCTAATATGTTACATATAAACAGTGAAAGCCGCAAACACAGTGTTTATGCGACTTTCACTATTGTATACCTTATTGAAGTATGGTGGACCAGACGGAGAATTAGGAGCATCTATGCGCTATATTTCACAACGATATTCTATGCCTTACAGAGAAGTATCAGGACTACTTACAGATATAGGTACAGAAGAATTAGGACATTTTGAAATGATCAGCACAATGGTTCATCAGCTTACAAGAAATCTTTCAATGGAACAGATTAAGGGAACTCCTTTTGAAGCCTACTATGTAGATCATACAGCAGCCGTATGGCCTCAGGCCGCTGGTGGAATTCCATTCAATGCCTGTGAATTCCAGTCAAAGGGAGATGCTATAACAGACATAACTGAGGATATGGCTGCAGAGCAGAAAGCTAGAACAACATATGATAATCTTATACGTCTTTCAAAAGATGACCCGGATGTACTCGATCCTTTAAGATTTTTAAGAGAGCGGGAAATCGTACATTTCCAGCGTTTTGGCGAAGCACTTTCTATTATACAGAGCAAGCTTGATTCTAATAATTATTATTTTTATAATCCTGAGTTTGATAAAAACTGTAGTTGCAAAAAGTAACGTTATTATATGGCTGCCGATTTGACAAACACATCTAAAATAGTTTATTTTTAATAATAGGTTTAATTCGGCAGCCATTATAACTATATCAGATAAGAAATGGCGTCTTAGTGTGAAAATAATATTTTCACACGCAAGATTTGTGCTTCGCACAAACTTGAGATGCGCAAAGAAACAGCGCAAGAATGGAGGATTACTATGAAAGAAAAAATATATAACGTACCTGTCAATGATGCATTTTTGGCAGACACTGAATGTCCTGTATGTGCTATGTTTGAACAACTTGAAAATGATGCCATAGAATATACTATGGGGCCAAGCTATATGGAAGATGATATACGTGCTGTTACCGATAAAAAAGGGTTCTGTCAGAAACATATCAAAAAAATATATGAGCAGAACAACCGTCTTGGTTATGCACTCGTTATGAAAACACATATGGATTATGTCATTAAAAATATTGAAGCTTTTAATCAGGATAAAGGTTCTGGAAGAAGTCTTCTAAAAAAAGGAAAGGAAGCTTCTGTGTGCAGTTATATAGAAGAACTTGATAATTCCTGCTTTGTATGCGATAAAATAGCTGATACTATGGAACGTTATGTTGATACTATATTTTACATGTATAAACATGATAAAGAATTCAAAGACGTTCTTTCCAAATGCAAAGGCTTCTGTACAAGTCATTATGGACTTCTTATGAAAAAATCAAGTGAAAAACTTGGTGGAAATGATTACACAGAATTCACGAATCTTATCACTACACTATATCTTGATAATATGAAAAGAGTGCGTGATGATGTTGAATGGTTTATCAACAAATTTGATCATAAATATGCTGATGCACCATGGAAAAATGCGAAAGATTCTCTAGTACGTGCAACATTAAAGGATACAGGATGTAAACTTTAAAATTCAATAAAGGCTCGACATTAATACATCCTAATGGATGCCATAATGTCGAGCCTTTAAGAAATTTTGAAATCCCATTTTAGATATGTGAAGTCTTAATTAATAAGTCATAACCTCATACCCATCATCTGTAACGTGAACCATTATCTCCCACTGTGCTGAATATGAATCATCTTCTGTATATATAGTCCAGCCATTGTCATCATCAACATATACGTCAGGATATCCAGCATTAATCATTGGCTCTATTGTAAATACCATTCCTGGTGCCATAACCATGCCTGTTCCCTTCTTGATTACATAACTCACAAAAGGTGTCTCATGAAATTCCAGACCTATACCATGTCCTCCGACCTCACGTACTACAGAATAACCATTTTCCTTTGCATGTTTACTTATAGCATCAGCTACATCACCAAGATGTCCCCATGGTTTAACCTGTGCAAGTCCAAGTTCAACACATTCTTTAGCAACATCAACAAGCTTTTTATGTTCTGGCGAAACATTTCCTATACAGAACATTCTTGATGAATCAGAAAAATAACCATTAAGAATAGTCGAACAATCTACATTTACAATATCTCCATCAGCAAGAATAATATCCGATGACGGAATGCCATGGCACACTTCGTTATTAATGGATGTGCATACACTCTTTGGAAATCCCTCATAGTTAAGAGGGGCTGGAATGCCTCCCATAGCCGTTGTCTTTTCATACACCATTTCATCTATTTCCTGCGTTGTCATACCAGCCTTTATATTTTCTGCAACATAATCAAGTACAGCTATATTTATCTTACTGCTCTCTCTCATGCCCTGAAGCTGTTCTTCATTCTTTATTATGCTTCTAGGTGGAACCTTATGAAACTTCTTTTTATACATCTCTATTTTTTTATCAAAATTCATATGACACTCACAATAAGGTTTCTTACTTCCACACCAACATGGGTCATTTCTCATTAACTTCTTCATTTTATTATTTACTCTCCAATCTGTTACTGTATTATACTACAAAATAAACAGCATTAATATGTTACTGCTGCAACACCTCAACCACAGCCGGAAGGAACTGTTTCTTTCTTGACACTACGCCAGGAAGATCCACATATTTATCACTTATATTATCAAGATTAAATGCATTTTTTAATACTGTTGCTGCATTTTTGCCAGCATACATAACGTATGATGTTTCCTTCATAACATCTGTTATAAGCAGATATGCAATATTAATCTCGCTGCTATGTTCTGTTACATGTTCCATATAATCTTTTTCTTTTTCAATGATTAGCTGAATTTCATCATAACTCATGCAATTCACCTGACCAACACCAACAGACAATTCTCCGATTGAGAATTTTTTGAAATCTCTATAAAATATTTCTTCCTCTGTTTTTGATGAAAGATTACTTCCTGCCCTAAACATCTCTCTGCCATATTTTTCAATATCTATATCTGCTATTTTGGCAAGGGCATTACATGCTTCAACATCATATTCAGTACATGTAGGTGATTTTAATATCAACGTATCAGATATGATAGCTGAACATAACAAAGCAGAAGTCTGCTTATCTATATCTATATTATGTTCACAATACATCTGATATATAATAGTTGCCGTACATCCTAATGGCTGATTTCTAAAAAATACTGGTGTTATTGTCTGTATACAGCCAAGCCTGTGATGATCTATTATCTCTAATATATCTGTATCCTCAACACCAAATACCGCCTGTGACTTCTCATTATGATCTACAAGTATGACTTTTTTCTTTCCTGCCTTAATGATGTTACGTCTTGATATCATGCCAATATATCTTCCTTCTTCATCTTCAATAGGGAAATCCCTGAAGCGTTTATTAGCCATAATATCCTGGATATCTTCAACAAAATCATTAATTTTAAACTTAACAAGAGCTGTATCTTTCATAAAAAAGCTGACAGGTATTGCCTGATTAAGAAGTCTTGCAACAGTATATGTATCATATGCTGTTGATATTATAATACAGTTATGCTGTTTTGCCATCTTTATTATAGTATTGGATACTTTCACACCTTCACATATAATAAGGCAGCCGGCTTCCATTTCTATTGCACACAGCTGTGATTCATATCTGTTACCAAGTATAACAAAATCACCTTCGTCAATCATGTTTTCCATCATATCAGGATTAGCTGCAGCTATAAGCATCTTTCCTTTATCAAAACATTTATCTGGATCTCCTGTTATTATTTCTGCATTTAATGTATCAACAATATTCTTAAGACTTGTATGTGCTACTGAAAGTATATCACTGTCATACATTTCAAAATAAGACTTTGCAACATCTCCAATAGTAACCAGTCCCTTAAGATGGTTGTCCTCCAATATAGGCAATGTCACAACATCCAGCTCTTTCATGAGTTTCCATGCATTTCTTACTGAATAATCCTCATCTATTCCTTCGATTTTCCTGATATCTATATCCCTGACCTGAGGTCTTACATCTTTTATATACCCTGGTGCCTTTACATCACACTTTGATAGCACAAACTGCGTTTCTTCATTCATATGTCCTGCTCTTTTAGGCACATAATCATTAGTTCCTGTCACAATATTTTTTAATCTGGCATAACATATTGCTGAACATATTGAATCAGTATCTGGATTCTTATGTCCTATAACATATATCTCTTTCATACACTTCCCTCGCTTATCATATTTTATATAACTAACCTTCTCTCTTAATCTGTTTTATACAGCTATTATAAAATATAATACTTAACCAAACCAAACCATTTTTAAATAATAGCACATCCCGTTATTATTATCAACATTCCATTGATTTTCAACATATTCTTGCAATCCTCTGACATTTTATCACTTAAAGCAAAAGGACCTGGCTATACCAGATCCTTTTTGATTATTTATACTTGTTATATGACTGTCATATCTTAATACTTACATTTCTTTGTCAGTTTCTGAATATCACTATCTTAGTTTCATCTGTATATCCTAATGATTTCATGAAGTTCTTCATATCAGCAATAGCTTTCTTGTATACATAATAAGCATCATAACACTTCTGGAATGCTTCAAGTGACTTATCAACATCACCTTCCTCCTTAGCCTGCCATGACTCACATGCATACTTATGAATAAGTCTGTGAGATGAATCAAGCTGTTTAAACTGACTGCTTCCTGTAATTCTTGGATCAGTCTGCGCATGCATCCACTTTCCAATCTTACAGGTATCCGGATTATTAAGCTGAGTTATCTTTAGTTTTTCGAAATCTACAACATTGTTATATACTCTCCACATCAGGATAAAGTGATCTATCTCAAATATTCTTAACATATCCTGTGTTGTAACAGCTCCCGCTTCCCTGAACATATCACTTCTACATGTATCAATATATCTTCCTATCTTGAAGATATGAATTCCTGTATCTGTACATTCCTTAGTGAGCATACCATATGTATCTGCTATATTACCAACCTGATCTGTAAATTCTCTTGTTGTTTCTGACTGTCTGTCAATATCATCAAATATTCTTTCTACTGAATCATTAATAGCTGTCATCTGATCATTCATATGTTCAATATCTCTTAATGATACTTCTACTTTTTCATTACCCTCAGAAAGCTTCATAGTAGTTTCTTCCATAGATGTAGCAAGAACTTCTATATCACCCTTGAGTTCATTAACATACTTAACTATATCTTCTGCTGATTCTGCTGTGTTACTTGAAAGTTGTCTTACCTGGTCTGCTACTACTGCAAAACCTTTACCAGCCTCTCCGGCTCTTGCAGCCTCAATAGATGCATTAAGTGCTAAAAGATTACTCTGGCTTGCAACCTTTTTTACAATATCAACAATCTCACCAATCTTATTAATCTTCTCATGAAATGCCTGAACCTGAGTATTGATATCAGCTATCTTTTCTGATGATTCATTAACAACTCTTATACTATCATTCATATTAGTCGAACTGCTCTGAGATGCATGAAGCATATCATGTGTATTATCTCTTATATCACTCATAGCCTGTGATATATTGTTAATAGAGTCCTTGAGTACCTTACTTGAATCATTCATATTGCTAATCGACTTCTGCTGTAAAGAAACCTGATCCAACATATTCTTAACATATGAGTTATCTCCTATAGATTCCATAGCCTCATTGAGTCGCATAATATAGTTGTTGTTAGCCTTTTTATAAGCTCCAACTATCTGATTCAGCTTATCAGCATATATAGGATCACTGAATCCCTCAGATGATACCACACTAAAATCACCGGCTATCATCTTATCCATAGCCTGTAATAACAATTCCCTGTCCTTATTAGCTTCCTGTGCTGTTGTTTTTCTGCCAAACATAATAAACAAACCTCCTATAATTGTACAATTATTACTTTATATTAACATGTTATATACAATAATATATATATGATGTAAATGTCAAATTTCAAATTTCAAAATCATATTGTATCTGCACACATACGCATTTATACTCATTGACACACCAAACACATCGATGAGAGTCAAAGTCCTCTTTTAACTCTCTCCTCATCTTATTACTTATATTAACATAATTCCCTCTTATATCCAACATATTTATCGACATTTTTAACAATTTTATATATATTTTTACAAACATTTCATCTTTACTACGTATTTATTTCTGTAACATTTAACTCCGATTATGAATAATATAGAATTGAATATATTTTGCATATTATTATGATTATCAGTGTTAAATAATTCATAATTTCATCGGCTCTTATCCATTAACTCTGATATTAATAATACTTGCAGAAATGGAGTTTTATTTGAAATATTTACGTCATATTCTTGCACTATTGTTATGTGTAACACTTATGCTCCCAATGACAGCATGTGAAAAAAAAGAAAATAACGGATTTGTGGATATTACTCTTAATGAAGTTGCACACTCAATATTCTATGCACCACAATATGCTGCTATAGAACTTGGATACTTTAAAGATGAAAATATCAACTTAAATCTAGTCACTGGCTTCGGAGCTGATAAAGTCATGACTGCTCTTGTCTCTGGTGAAGCTGATATTGGTTTCATGGGATCCGAAAGTTCTATATATGTATACCAGGAGGGTTCTACTGACTATGCCGTAAATTTTGCACAGCTTACCCAGCGTGCTGGCAACTTCCTTGTATCAAGAAATGAAGAAAATGGATTTAAATGGAATGACCTTAAGGGAAAAACTGTACTTGGCGGAAGAGCTGGTGGCATGCCTGAAATGCTTTTTGAATATATACTTAAGAAAAATAATATCTCCCCTATAGATGATCTGAATATACTGCAGAATGTAGACTTCGGTTCAACCGCTGCTGCCTTTACATCTGGAATAGCTGATTATACTGTTGAGTTTGAACCTGCTGCAACACTTCTTGAGCAGCAAAAAGAAGGATACGTAGTGGCATCACTTGGTACTGACAGCGGATACGTACCATATACTGCTTATTGTGCCAATAAAAGCTATATTAAAAAGCATCCTGACATAATACAAGGTTTCACTAATGCCATACAGAAAGGTCTTGACTATGTAAACTCACACACCAGCAAGGAAATTGCCGAAGTCATAGCACCACAATTTCCTGAAACAGATCTTGCAACTATAACAACCATTGTTGACCGCTATAAATCACAGGACACCTGGAAAGGAGACACTATCTTTGAGCAGAAGAGTTTTGAACTTCTCAAAGATATATTAAAACAGGCTGGTGAACTTGGTAAAGATGTTCCATATGAGCAGCTGGTGACTACTGAATATTCAAGGAAGGCAGCTGGAAAATAGATTGTATAGGCAATTTGTTGATTAGCACACATTCTTAACGTAGGGACGACAGCATATATGAGAAAAGCAGGTGCGCATACATCAACGATGCCAGAAGCTTCAATTGGATATTTCTAAGACTTTTCTTATAGGTTATGACTACTGCCGCTACCGTTCGATACGGGACATCCGTGTCCCATATCGAACTTCCACAGACATCCGTGTCTGTGGATAGCTGGGGAGTAAAGGAAAAGTCTAAGAACTATCACAATTGAACTTCAAGTGCATCTTATGATGTATGCACACCTGCTTTTCTCATATATGCTGTCTGACTTTGACCCAATTTACGAAAAATGAATGTGGATTTAATTGAATATTCAGCATTAAATTATGCCGCAACACAGACAAATATAAGCT